>MDTD01038593.1_pt1 | contig 46640 bp, 27 predicted proteins | sample 811221 | NCBI WGS metagenome assembly MDTD01 (sample SAMN05326646, study PRJNA326480) | marine metagenome | isolation source: seawater | place: Pacific Ocean: South West | collected 2011 | reverse complement strand
CTGTTGGAATAGGGAGTTCCACCGATACGGATTCGAATCCGGCGGCCGCCATTAATTCGTCTTCCTTGCCAGCGAATCGGAGGTTGGGTTTGAGGTGAGAGAGGTGGGGATAGAGATCAAACGATGTGGTTTGATAGAGGTATCCGCCCGGACGAATCAGTTTAGCCATACGCTCGGCCGTCTCCTCGACGTCGATGACATGCTCTAAGACTTCGGTGCATACCCCGAAATCGTAGCGATTTCTGTGGGCCTTTATCTCCGAGCAGAGCTGACCTTCTGTCACATACTCGACGCCTTCAATACCGGCCTCCTGGTCTCGCCACTTGGCGAACTTAAGCATTCTCCTGTTTTCTTCGATCAGCAGAGCGCGGTCGCAACCGTTGGCCTTTAAAGCCGCGGTGGACAGACCCGCACCACCCCCGTAATCGAAGACGGACGTTAAGTTATATTTTTCCGCGATGAGCACGGGAATCAGCCGGAAGGCGGTTCCAATCGTTGACTTGATGATGCCTGGAACACAATCCCCCTCGGGAAAGTTACGTCCATTATAGAAGGCAGAGAGTTGTTCATGGGTGGGATTGTCTTCATCAGGCACCACACGGTCCCACAACGCTTGGCCTCGTTCGTTAGCTCCCTCCAGGACGTTGACGATATCGGAGACGTCGCGGTGACTTTCGGCTGCGTAGAGGCGGATGAGGAGTTCCGAAAGGGCGCTTCGCTCTTGTCCATCAGAGATGGGGGCATAGTGCTTGTCCCAGAGAGAGCGCGGGAAGACGAGGTTCAGGAATCTCAGCCGCATTTTTTCAAGCTGCAGTGCGAGTTCCATGTTCTCGATGAGCTCCATGGACTCTTTGTAGCGGCCGCGCGAGGCGTGGGCGGTCAGGTGAAGTGCTGCCTTATTAAAATTGTCGGAATCGTAGCCGTAGAGGGGCCGGCCCTTGCTATTTTGGATGACGGCAGCCTTGGGTAGGAACTCGCTGAAATCATGTGCCTTCGGTGATTCAAGTACCTTGATGAACATGGCCTCGATGTCAGTGGCCGTCCGGTCGGGCTCGGTGGAAACGACCTGAGGAGCCTGCCGATCCGCGATGGCTGCAATGTCGGCTTCGGTTTGACGGACTCGACCAAGCGAGGTTCTCAGTGCGTTCAGAGCACCGTAGGACATATCTGACGGATTTATCTCGGGTGCCTTCGCCAGTTCCAATCGAATGGCTTGGCTCTTCTTCTCGAGTTCGAGGATTTGTGCCCTGTTTTGTGCCTGAGCAGCCTTGAGGAGGTCATTGAGAGTGTCCGCGAGGCGTTGAAGCAGCGTCACCATGACGGGAAGTGGGGCGCTTTGTAGTGCTAGCATGAAGGCTCCTCAAGATGTCTGTCAGTGAGTAAACAGACTCAGAGGTTTCCAAGTTTCATGCCAACACCCAAAGAACGCACAGGCCCTTCCTTAGAGGCAGATTGGCCATCTCATGCGGCAGAAGGATCCGAGCACAAACTGCCCATTGGCAATTGTTGCCGACCGGAACGGCACTACTTCACAATGATTTTACCTTTCATGAACGCAGCGTGTGGCTGACAGAGGTAGTAGTAGATGCCAGGTTCCTTGAACGTGACTTCCTCTGTCGTACCAAAGCCCACTTCAAAACCACCTTTAAGTGGCTCCTTGCCACCTTTTTCCCAGGTCTCCTGACTGACTTGAACCGCATTGTGGTTGTCACCTGTGGTGAAAGCGACGATGTCACCTGGCGCAATCGTGAGTTCTTCCGGGTCGAATTCGAAGCCAACTGTCGTGACTTTCCACACCTTAGGCTTGGGGTCATCGTTGCACTGGCAGACACCTTGCTGGCAGGTTCCTGCATCTCCGCATTCGTTCGAGATGCAGTCGGAGCCATCCTTGAGCGATGCATCGACACAAATCCATCCATCGGCGGAGCATGTCGCCGTACTGGTCTGACATGGTGTCTTAGGCTTACAGACGGGCTTGTCGCCTTCTGCGCATGGATCGACCGGTGAACATTCATTGAAACCATCACCTTCGTATCCATCCACGCATTCGCAATTGAAGCCACCTAGGAGGTTCACGCACTCCGCGTTGGGAGCACAGAGGGATTTCTCCGGGTTGGCGCACTCATCGACGTCTTCCTCACAGAGTGTTCCTTGCCATCCCTCTGGGCAGTTGCATAGGCCGTCTTTGCATACCCCACCGTTTTGGCAGTCGATGCCTTTGCATTTATCGAGCACGATATTACACAGGTCACCGCCGAACCCTTCGGGGCAGTCGCACGTTCCATTCTGACAGGTGCCGCCATTTTGGCAGTCGATACCGGCGCAGGGATCGGGGCATTCGCACACGCCCTTTTGACAGACTCCCTCGGCCTTGCAGGCTTCGGAATTACATGGAGAACCGTCCTTTAAGGACGCGTCCGCACAGAACCATCCATTGTCGCCGCATGTGGCGGTACTTGTCTCGCACGGGCTCTTCGGTTGGCAGATGGGTTTCTCAGCTTCAGGGCATGGGTCGAGGCAGACGCATGCTCCCTTCTCGCAGATGCCTGCATCGCCGCATTTTTCGGAGTTACACTTCGAGCCATCGATCAGCGACTCCCCTAAGCATTCCCATCCATTTGCTCCGCAACTTGCGACGCTTGTTTGGCATGGGCCGGCAGGCTTACAGATGGGCTTATCGTCCTCCGGGCATGGGTTGGTGCTGATGTCGCAGAGTTTACCTTCCCATCCCTCCAAGCATTTGCATTGGAAGCCACCGACCAGGTCGACGCAAAGCCCCCCATTTTGGCAGGGATTTTCCTTGCAGTCATCGATGTTGATATCGCAGTTATCCCCACTCCAACCGGCCGGACAGCTGCATTGGTAGCCGTTGACCAAGTCGGTGCAGACGCCTCCGTTGAGGCAGGGGTTCTTGGCACAATCGTCGATGTTGATATCGCAGAGCTTGCCTTCCCATCCGTCCATGCAGGTGCAGGAGTACGCGTTCACACCATCATCGGTGCAGCTTCCGCCGTTCAGGCAAGGGTTCGGGGTGCAGTCGTCACCGTCGACGCAGTTGGTGGGAGGACCTTCGTAGCCTTTGTTGCACGCGCAGTTCCAAAGCCCTTTTTCGGCTAGGAATTCGCACGTTGCGTTGGGGTCACATGCCCCGTTAAAGGCTCCGGGCGAACCGTAATCCTTCTCGTTGTAAGGCTCATCTCCGAGGCACCAGAAGTCTCCTTTGTCATTGGCTTCGTGGTTTAGACCTCCGGCAGGATCGTAGGCATGGCTTCGTCCGGCCTTGGTTGGGAAGGAGTCCTTATTGTAGATCACCGCGTCGATGAACTTGCCCTTGTTGGAGGTCAAGATGATCTCATCGGACGAGTTCGACAGGTTGATGCTCTTGTACTGGAAGTCGACGTTCACGCCGCCGTTCACCTTAGGGTCCGCCACTTTTCCAAACACGAAGAAGCTGTGCGGGGCGATTTTCACGGGATTGGCACCGTCCGACACCTGGTACTTATCGTTGCCTTCGTCGGTGATCGTCAGACCGTTGAGGACCAAGAGTTCGTTGGTGGTGTTGTAGATTTCAAACCACTCGCCTTCAGCGTCTCCGACAAAGGTGGGGTTGGGCATGATTTCGGTGATGATGAGGTCGCCGGCATTTTGCGGAGCGGAGTAGCATGCACCACCAACCTTGGCGTAGCCGGCTTTGCAGATGCAGGTGTAGCCGCCAATTTCGTTGGCACAATAGGAATTCTCAAAGCATTTAGCGCCCTCTTTGCATTCGTCCACGTCCTCCGAGCAGTCTTTGCCCGTCCATCCCTCGTCGCAAAGGCAGGAGAAGCTGTTATCACCGTCAACGCAGACGCCGTTTTGACAGGGTTCGACCGCGCAGTCGTCGATATTGACCTCGCAGTTGCTACCGCCCCATCCGGGTTCACAGTCGCATTGGTAGCCGTCGGCTCCATCTTTGCACTTACCGTTCACGCAGGGGTTGGGGTCGCAGTCATCAGCGTTAATCTCGCAGTTGATGCCGCCAAAACCGGGCGGGCAGGTGCAGGTGTAAGCGTTGACGCCATCGTTGCAGGTGCCACCGTTTTGGCAGGGTTTCTTGGCGCAGTCGTCGATGTTGTTCTCACACACATCCCCGTCAAAACCTGCCGGGCATTTGCAGCTAAAGTTGGCGATGCCGTCTTCGCATTGTCCGCCGTTCTTACAGGGGTTGGGCTTGCAATCGTCAATGTTGACTTCACAGTCGCCGCCCTCGAATCCCAAGGGGCATTCGCATAGGTAGCCGTTCACTTTGTCGACGCAGGTACCTCCGTTCAAGCAAGGCTTCTTCGCGCATTCGTCGATGTTGATATCGCAAAGTTCGCCCTCAAACCCCGGATTGCATTGGCAGCTAAACCCGTTGACGTCATCGATGCAGGCCCCGTTTAGGCAGGGCTTCTTCGCGCAATCATCGATGTTGATGCCGCAAAGCTCGCCTTCAAAACCCGCTGCGCATATGCAGGTGAAGCTATCGATTCCGTCGGTGCACGTGGCCCCGTTGAGGCAAGGCTTTTTGGCGCATTCGTCGATGTTTTCTTCGCAATGAACACCGGCCCACCCTTTCGCACATTCACAGCTGTAGGACGCAATTGCGTCGATGCATGTTCCGCCGTTTTGGCAAGGCTTTTTGGCGCATTCGTCGATGTCATTAGCGCAAAGATCGCCATCGAATCCCGGTGCGCATTGGCAGGTGAAGCTATCGATCCCGTCGATGCAGGACCCACCATTCAGGCAAGGCTTCTTGGCGCAATCGTCGATGTTGAGCTCACAGTGGACGCCCTCAAACCCCGCAGGGCACTCGCAACTGTAGCCGTCGACGTCATCGGTGCAGGTCGCGCCGTTGAGGCAGGGCTCTCCTGCGCAGTCGTTCACGTTGTCAGCGCAGGTCTCACCGGCAAAGCCGACGGGGCATGAGCAGGTGAATGAATCGATCCCATCGATGCACGTTCCCTCGTTAAGGCAGGGGTTTGGATCGCAGTCGTCGATGTTCGTCTGGCAATTGGCTCCACTGAAGCCATCGGGACATTCGCAGGTAAACCCATTCACCGCATCGGTGCATGTACCGCCGTTTTGACATGGGGACCCGATGCAGTCATCCACATCGACCTCGCAGTCCTTGCCGGCAAATCCTGGTTCGCATGCGCAGGTGTAGGAAGCCACTCCGTCCTCGCATGTTCCGCCGTTCTGACACGGGTCAGGATCGCACTCGTCAATATTCGTCTCGCAATCCGTACCGCTATAGCCAACAACACACTCGCAGGTGTAGGACGCGATATCGTCCGTGCAGCCACCGCCATTTAAGCATGGGTTCGGCTCACATTCGTTAATGTTCACTTCGCAGTTGTCACCCTCGAAACCCAGCTCGCAACTGCATGTGTAGGCGTTATCACCGTCGGTGCACAGACCGCTGTTTTGGCAAGGGTTTGGATCGCAGTCGTCTACGTTGACATCGCAGATGTCACCCTCAAACCCAGCTGCACACTCGCAGCTATAGGAACTCACACCGTCTTCACAAAGACCATCGTTCAGGCAGGGGTTGGGATCGCAGTCATCGGCGTTAAGGCAATCGAGACCGTCCCCTTCAAAACCTTCGTTGCACGTACAATCGACTTTAATTGTTCCGTTGTTTGCACACGTTGCGTCTACAGAGCAGACGTTAAAGACATCATCTGCACATGTATCGTAATCCGCTAGGATGACCACGGGGCTAGAAGCAGGTTCAGAGCTTGTGTCATCATCACTCGCGGTCGCCACGCAATAAACCTCGTCACCGGCCTGAATGGTGGTGATTGATTCTACCCCGTCCGCATCAACAACGCTGAGTTCAGCGGTGAGATCGAGCACATTGGCGTCCTTATTCTCAATCGTCGCCTCGTTCACCCTCCATGCGTAAGTGATACTAGGGACTCCACCATCCGGGTCATTTGCAGTCGCGGTACACTCCAGCTTACTGGTGATATTCGCTTCGAAGGGTTCGATGGAGACTTCCGGTTCTGTTGGCGGTGCGTTGCCAACGGTCGTACTCGCCTCGGCCACGGTGCTATCATCAGTGCCGTCGTTCGCGCGCACTTTCACATGCCACGTCTGTCCCCGCACTGTCTTGGTGGACGGTACGGTGTCGCCAGTAATGTCCGACTCGATCAGGTCGCTTTCGTTTCCGTCTGCATCAAGCTCGGTGTAGGTCCAAGAAAAGGTGTACTTGAGATCGTCTGACGCTCGATCGGGATCTTGGGATGCCTCGATGACTGTGGCCACCAAGTCGTGGGTCGTATTCGGATTCTCTGGCTCGATCGTCACCACGGGAGCGCCGGGTGCGGTATTCACAAGGACAGTGACCGACGCTTCCGCTTCCAATCCACCCGAGTCCTTGGCCCGAAAGGTCAAGACATGCTTGCCCGCAGGAAGGTCGGTGATCTCACCCTTGATCACACCATTCTCATCGGTTTCTGAGGCAGCCGAGACATCGCCCGGAATGTCCTCGTAACTTACCGTTCCCTTGGCGCCATCTTCCAGGTCGGAATAGCTTAATTGGAACGCGAGGGATTCGCCGATTCGAATGACAGCCCCGTCATCTGGGAGATCTACCGCCAGTGTTGGTGGCGTATTGGCACTATCTGGCTCACTGATATCTGTGAGGGCCGTGTCCTCGTCAACCACGAGCGCTGTTTTGCCATCTTGGCAACCTGACAAGGTGGCGAGTCCCAAGAATCCTACGAGCGCGAATGCGCCAAGCCAAGACGAACGAATGAGTGAGCTCACGAGCTTCCTCCACAGAACCAGTTAATTCCCCCGGTGCGCTAGTCCACGCACGCAGGGCACTAGTTTTCGCAGAATGAAAGCGTTTGTGTCAATTGACGCACCTAAATTCAGAGGCCTGCGCTAAAATGACCAAGTCGCGCCGAGACCCGTAGAGCCATCCCGAAGAAGCGTCGGTCCGACCGCTTGCAAGCGTGGAAGCGCCGTATCCTTATCGCCTGCCCCGCTATCGCCGCTCAGGGTGAAAAGGAGGACTGAGCCGATAATCCCGAGACCACCAAGGACGAAGGATGTGTTCGATACTCCCTCAATCATCATAGTTGTACTCGCTGCGGCTTCGACATCGTCGCGATTTCGCATAACCTCACCCGCTATTTCGCAGGGGTAGGCCTGAGCGCATGGACCTTGAATAGCTGCTAAGCGCTCATCATAGCTCGAGCGCATGACGGCTCCTAAGATAATGCCGGTCAACCCAACACCTGCACTGACCCAGCCCCAGGTGTTTTGGTACCAAGGACCGGCATCACCACTGTTGATGTCGTCTTGAATGAGGAGCCAAGCAAGGTCTCGCACTTGAGAGCGCACCACGACGTTGGCACGAGCCTCAACCCGCACCTGCTTTTGGAGTTTCTGTGTCTTGACGTCCACCGAAGCGCCAGCAAACGCCACCTTGCTACCCGTTGAGCGCAGACCCACCAAAAACACTTTATCTACGTCGAGGAGCTTGCCCAATCGGCTTGCGTACTTCGCGCCATTGGCTTCGAAATCTGATTGGTTCTTAAAGACCAGACCAAAGCGATCACCGCTGATACGAAGAGACTTCTCAAAGTTAAGGTTCACTGCCAACGACTTGGACTTTCCGGCTTCCGTCTTCACCATGTGCGCGACAGAGGCATCCTTACCCTTTCGAAGTTGAATCAGAAGCTCGCCTGGAAGCAGCTTGTCGAGTGTCACAGGTGTCTTTTCTTCGAGCTTCTTTCCCTGAACATAGACATCAGCACCAGGCGGGTTGGATGAAATGACCACGCTCGCTGTACGCTCGGAAGCGAGTTTTTTACCGACCTCGCGCCACACCTTGACGATGCCCGGGTGGGTTTCTTCCTCGTTGAATGCTTTGGGACCGAAGTGACGCATCACACGTTCAAGGAGAGAGGCTAAGTCCTCTTTTTGATCTCGGTCTAGGTAGGCTTGGGCGAGAAGCATATGGTTTTTGAGAAAGACCCCATGCAGCTTTTCGTCCACGACGACTTCTGAAGCCAATCGGGTCAGATCGCGCATGCTTTCTTTGAGAAGGCTTACGGCGTTTTCTTCACCGTTGAGAACTGCATTGGTCGCTATGTTGAGCGCTTCTTCGCGCTCCGAGAATTGAGCCTTTGTTGCTCGTTTGGCCTTGAGGGAGTGTCCCGCGAGGAGCTTCTCACCATCTGCTCGGCTCAGCACCGCCACATAGGGACTGTTGTCGAGGGCTTCTACCATGGCCATCGTGTAGGCCGGTGTCTTCTCTAGTGCTTCCGAGTCCTCCAGGTAGAGTTCGAAGACAACAACAGCTTGTTCGAGAACGTCAGCACGGGCTGACTCAGCGTTCCAGGTGCTCGTGCCGAGCATGGCAACGATTCCAAACAACGTGCAAAGGCTTTGGCGAATGAAGAGGCTCTTCATGGTATCTCCGTCGATGTGGATTACTCTCTCTTGTCACCCGAACTGGGGAAATGTCTAGTTTTATCGCGGGCTCCAGACCGTAAACCGATAGCGAATATCACCGTCTTCGTGAGTTGATGACGAACTCTTCAGGACAAATCTGTCCTCGAAAGGGGGGCAGCGAGTATCGCATTCAAAATCCCCCTCAAGGCGTGTGATGTGTACTTCTTCGCAAGCGGAGTGAGCGAATGCGAGCTTGTATATGGCGCCGCCGCCCACCACCCAGGTTTCATCGTAAGGCTCAGCTAACTCAAGGGCTTCATCAAGGCTGTAGGCAATGCGAACGCTGGGATCATCGATGACCAATGAGCGGTTTGTGGTGAGCACGATATTGAAGCGCTTGTTGAGTGGACGCCACTTAGGGGGGATGGAATCCCACGTGAGGCGACCCATGATGACGGCATTGTTACCCTCTCCAACGGTCATCCGCTTAAAGTAGGCCAAATCCCCTGGAGCATGCCACGGAAGGTCTCCATCTTTTCCAATACCGAGCGTTTCGTCGGCCGCCAGGATTGCCTTAAAGCCCTTCATACAGCCACTTTAAACCGAATGAACGGATGGTATTGGTAGTTCTCTAGGTGGATATTTTCAAAACGAATGTCGTTGAAAGGAAGATCATCGATACGAACCGTCGGTAGAGGGTAGGGTTCGCGTTCAAGCTGCTTCTTGAGACCCTCAACGTGGTTGAGATAGACATGTGCGTCCCCAAGTGTGTGTGTAAACACACCGGGTTGTAGGTTGCACTCTTGGGCCATCATTTGAAGCAGTAGTGCATAGCTTGCGATGTTGAAGGGAACGCCCAGGGCGATATCTGCGGACCGTTGGTAGAGCTGGCAGTCCAATCGTCCTTGGGCAACGTAGAATTGGAAGAAGGCATGACAAGGTGGAAGCGCCATCTTCGGGATGTCTGCCACATTCCAGGCACTCACGATGATGCGTCGGCTGTCTGGATTGTTCTTGATGAGATCGATCGCATTGGCGATCTGATCGATGCCTTGGCCGCCCCAATCACGCCACTGTTTGCCATAAATGGGACCTAGCTCGCCGCCATCATCGGCCCATGCGTCCCAAATCGGCGTATGCTCCGTCAAATCATCGTTGATGTTGGTCGAGCCTTTGAGGAACCAAAGTAGTTCGCGCACGACGGCACTGAAGAGAACCTTCTTGGTCGTGATCAGCGGAAAGCCATCCCGCAAGTCGTACTTCACTTGAGCACCAAAGAGCGACAATGTGCCCGTTCCCGTGCGGTCGTCCTTGCGCTCCCCTTCCGCCAAGATTTTTTCGACTAAATCTAGGTACTGACGCATCCCGTGACCTCCCGTTGCCGGGAGTTGATCACAACCCGTGGACGGTGGCAAGCCTCTGTTTGGGACGGTTTTTGGTTTCCTACCTAGGAATATCGGGTCTGTCCGGTTATACTCCTCGGTGCGTGCGGTCCATGAGTGATCCCCCAATCCTCCTTTTAATTTTCTTTCTCCTAAGGATCTTCTTTCTTCTTGGCAGATTTATAGAAGATTCGCGGTGGGCCGACGTGCCGAGGGATTCATCCCTCGGCGGGGTTCTTTTTGTGTGAATAAGGACGCGTCACATGTCTGGTGAGACGCCCGAGTATCAGCCCTTCTACTGTGAAGAGAACATCTGGCGTCTGAACCGACGTCCCCGCTTCGTTGGGAAGAAGCGCCAGGTCGTGTTCATCACAAGTCTGGCGGGTGCGACCCCGCTTTTTGGTATGCGTGCTTCACCCAAGCCCGAGGAACCGATCTTTTGGGATTATCACGTTATCCTTGTCGATCATGGTGGCGATCATGCACGCATATGGGATCTCGATTCGGTTCACGGTGCTCCGCTCGATGCCCTCCAATGGTTCCAACACTCCTTACCCGACTGCCGGCAACTTCCGGAACCCTATCACCCACTGTTTCGTGTGATCGAAGGGGAGACCTTTAACGAGCAGTTCTCCACCGACCGTTCGCATATGCTCGATCCATCGGGGAAATACCTTCATCCACCTCCGCCCTGGGATGTCCCTTTTAGCGCTGATGTTGGCATGGTTCTCGACTCCTACCGGAGAGCCTCAGAAGAGGGCCCTGGTCGCCTTTTAGTTCTTGAAGATTTCTTTGGTCTCATCTCTTGATTGACCTGTTCGCCTTGGGTGGATAATTTTTGGTCAAACGCTCTATACGGAGGCACCGTGGCAATCGATCGTGAGGCACTCAACGCCGAACATGACCCCATCCTGAAGGACCGGTTAGCTCGGCTCGTTGATACCGAGTTCACACTCGCCGATGGACATGTATATCGCCCCCCGACCATGGAAGAGGCTCAATCCATTCTTGAGAGAATGACCGAGCTTGCAGCCGATCACATCACTGCATGTCGATTTAAATCTGTGGTTGTACCTGCATCCGGAGGAGCGGATTCAACCTTCATGCTGGCCATTCTGCGACGAGCATCCGATCGGATATTTGCCCGTGATGGTCGAAAAGTGCCCATCATAGGCTTCACGCTCCCCTGCACACTTCAAGGGGATGCAGACTATCTGGATGATATGGGGCGCTGGGCGTGCGAACTCTATGCAGACGATTACGCGACAGTGAATGTCGGACCGGCTCATGCAGCCGTCTTGGAGCAACTCTTTGCGTTGGAACATATTCAGATGCAAAAAAGCGGTGCGCCGCTATCGACCGTGGTCGAGAACGTCTACCCAGACTATCCCGATCGGGAGGAGCGGGTCGATCGAGGCAATATTGCAGCCAGGCTGCGCATGGTCTTTAGCTACGGAATTGCCAAGCGATTGGGAGGCGCTCAGTGCTCGACTGACAACCTATCGGAAGGGTACACAGGGTTCTGGACCCTCTGCGGGGATGAGGGAACCTTCAAGTACATCCAAGGGGTGCTGAAGGGCTTAGAAGAGCCGATTTTGATGGCTGCCGCGGGTATCCCTAGTCCCTTCATCGTGCAGGTTGAGACGGACGGCCTCGGGATTGCAGCAGGTGATATTCCCCAGCTCTATGGGCGACTTTTCAACGCTGATAGTCCGCAAACATACTACGATGTCGACCGCGTCATTGTTGAGGACTTAGGGGGTAATCCCTTTCCGGATCCCCTCTACCCGGATGTGCCGGCCCTTGAACACCCGGTTGTTCAATGGAATCGTCGAACGGAATTCAAGCGGAGCGTATTCTGCCTGGGCCGGAAGGACTTGGGCCTTACACAGGTGCCAGGTTTGACCTTTGCCGTTTAGCCCTTTTGCATCGCCACAACCGGCGGGATGCGAGCTGCGCGCCACGCAGGATAGAGCGAGCCGAGGCCGTTGAAGACCGTGATGATCACGATGGACTGGATGAGGTGCGCCGCGTCGACTTCGAGATAGAGTACATCGCTCATGAGGAACGCTCGAACGCCCTCTGAGGTGATCTCTATACCGGCTGAAGTCAGCCCGGCCGCGAGCCCGTACCCCAGACCAACACCGATGATGGCTGCCATTAATGTGAGGGTGACGGCCTCCATGACAATCATCAAAAGGACGCTGCCACGTTGCATACCGATGGCTCGCAAGGTACCGATCTCACTGGTGCGTTCCCGAATTGCCATCCACAGTGCGTTCATGAGCCCGATCACGATAATGATGAGCAAGACCATCACGACCGCAACAGACACCGCATCAAAGGCACTAACGAGGGCCGCGAGATTCACGATTTCGTCGTCCCAGGCTGTCACGTCGATCTTTTGTCCAGTCCAGCCTTCGCGCCTAATCGTATCGAGCTTTTCCCATAACGATTTCTTCTCATGTTGCATGAGATCATAACCGTTGGCCTCAAGCACTTCCCTGACCTTTTCCATGGTTTTGGGAACGTCTTCGACATCCTTGAGGTAAACGAAGATCGCACCTGTCAGGTCATCGGTAAGGTCATAGAGTTTTCTGACAGTATCTTTCCGAACATAGGTCATGAATGAGCTGAGCAGCCCGATGTCCTTGGCGATGGCCACAATCCGCACTGTGACCGTGTTCTCGACACCGCGATAGGTCGGTGTGCGAATAATCAGGTCGTCACCGACCCGAACACCTAGGCGCTCTGCATGCTTCTCAAAGATGAGGATCGTATCGGGCTCAGCAAGGTCATCGATGCTCCCCTTTTCAATCGTGAGGACGTCTCGAAATCCTTCCTCTTCCTCGATGTCCACACCCGCAACAAGCGCGAATTGGCTCGATTTGAAGCTGATGATTTTACCGAAGCCCCGCATCCTATCGATGACGTAGTCGATACCCTCCACGTTGTCTTCGACCAGTTTCCGGATTTTCTTGTAGTCCGAAACCATCGGTGCGGCGCTCGACGGCGTGAATTTGTAGACGCCACCAACGGTGACGTGCCCCGCGATAAGCGTCGTAGCTGACCGAAATAGCGTGCTCTGGATGCCGTTGGAGATCCCCATTAAGAGGACCAGCAAGACCGTCACCATGGCGATGGCTGCACCCAGTGTCAGGCTGCGTCGGCGGTGTTCCAAAATATTGCGGAACGCTATGATGAAAAGTCGCGTCATCTAATCGTTGGTTTGCATTGCGGTAACGGGTTGAATTCTAGTCGCCAACCATGCCGGATAGAGCGTGGAGACGAGCGAGATGATGGCGCAGATTCCCGACGCCATTAGGACATGAGAAAGACTGACGGTGGGATGAAGCGATGAGCCTCCGAAGAGGAAGAACAAGATTTTGTGGAACGCGGGGATACCGCTTGCCTCGAGCCAGGTCATGATCCCAACACCAATCAGCGATCCCAACGTCCCAAAAATAAGGGTCATCATCAGGGACTCTCCTAAGAACATCCCCATGACGAAGGAGCGTTGAGCTCCCATGGCGCGTATCGTTCCGACCTCTCGAACGCGTTCCATCGTGGCCATCACCAATGCGTTATTCATAATCACGAGTGCGACGATGAAGATAATGAGAATGGCCACATTGAGAATGAGACGAATGGTACTCGTAAAATTGCCGATGATACCGCTGGCCTCGTGCCAGGAGGCAGTCTGAAGAGAGAGGTCTCGCTCGTCACTTAGCTTGGCGATGGCCTCTCGGGTCTCATCAATCCGACTTGGATCTTTGAGGAAGACCGCCATGTTCATGACGACGCCGTTTTCGAGTTCGTCCTGCGTATAGGGCTTGGCCAATTCTGCAAGTTTGTCCTGACGAACGGCGCCTAAATCCTGGTTATCCACTGCGTCCAATCCGCCTAATGACGCGGTTTCGATAATATCTTCATCACCACCGAAGAGGTCAGCTTCACGGTCTTCCAAAGTGGCCTGATCGATCTTCTCTTCCTTGTCCAGGTCGGTTTCCCGTGCCTGGATAATCGTCTCCATTTCGGCCGCTTCCTCAGGCGTGAGGTACCCGTAGAGTTCTCGGAACGACAAGATGTCCATCAGTTGGTGGTTGCCTGCTAACTGGCTCTTTTCCAGGCTTTTGAATTGGAAAATTCCCCAGATTTTGAGCTTCACGCTCCGTGCACCTCGAGCCCGACTTCCAGCCGTAATTTCGATCGAATCGCCCACTCGGTATCGATAGAGAAGGATTTTGGGTCCGATATGCTCATAGAAGAAGGCAACCCGGCGGTCGAAGTTACTGTCGTCCATGTCGAGAAAGGACGTGAGCAAGGTTTCGAGATCGCCTTCGCTCGACCCCATCTCTTCCTGCAGGGCCTTGAGAACTTGATCAGCCTCCTCAGGGTCTAAGTCCATCAATATCGAGGTCGTCTGGCGCTGATTTTGGGCTATCTTCTCCTGAAGATCGGTGTCCTCCGAGATGAGCAGTTCCTCGTCATCACGGAGCATTTTCACCCGGTCGAGGTTGTACGCAACCCGGTTTTTCATGCGTCGGTCGTACCATGTCTTATTGAAGAGGAAGCCTCGCTCTCCTGTTGGAATGTTCTGACCCTCCACCAAGTCGAAGAGTTCAAACGAATTCGCAAAGGCAGTGGGATCCGTTCCGATGAACATGATGAAGAAGATATCTGCCCTTGCTCCCAGCGGAGCGATGTCGTTGGCGATCTCTTCTAATTTAACCCCGGCATTCGCCGTGAAATCCGTCCAATAGGCATCCTGCTGGACTTTTTCGAGAACCTTCACGCGCTTGAGATCGTCCTCGTCTAGTTGAGCCAACCCACGGATGCGCTCCAGGTCTTTGGCGAGGATATCGATCATGCGCCTAAAATGGGCGATGTCCTTGGGGAGGATGGGCTCGTTGGCCAAGAGCTTCTTTCGCAACTCTTTATATTTCAGGTCGACCGCATTGCCACCGAAGACAATGGCGTTATTGAGGCCCATCGGGATGACGCTTTCGACGTTCTCTAACGTCATGAGGGCGTCTTTCACGTCGCGGAAATTATCCACCTTACCCATGTCGGACTCGACCATGCCTGGGCTTCCGAACAGGGCGAGTTCGTCCTCCGCATCGGCCGAGTAGACTTGAATATGCCCCGCAATACTTCGAACGATACTTTTCTCCATACCTTCATCGATGGCGTCGATGAGGGCGTTCCCCACGATCAGAAGCGTTGTACCAAAGGCAAGAATGCCTCCGACAATCAGCGTCCGTAGTCGGTGGAGCCAAATATTCCGAAGAGCGATGCGAAGAAGCACGTTCTAGCTCTCCTCACCAGCGGACTGTGTCTTTCCTGACATATCCTCGCCAATTCGACCATCCACCAGCGTAATAAGCCGTTTCGCATGGTCCATGACGTTGTGGTCGTGCGTAGAGAAGATGAAGGTCGTCTGTTGCTCTTCATTGAGTGTTCGCATGAGCGAGAGAATGGTCTCACCGGTACCTGAGTCTAGGTTAGCGGTAGGTTCATCAGCCAGCACGATGGCAGGTTGCGTGACCAATGCACGGGCGATAGCTACCCGTTGGCGTTGGCCGCCGGAAAGCTCCCCTGGACGTTGCACGAGCTGGTTCGTGAGGCCCACTTTGTCGACTAGGTCCAAGACACGCTTTCGACGCTCACCTTTTGTCAGGTCTTTCTTCAAAAGGAGTGGAAACTCCACGTTATCGAAGACGTTCAGGACGGGAATGAGGTTAAAGGATTGAAAGATAAAACCGAGATTGTGAAGCCTTAGATTTGTGAGCTCTTTTTGGCTCAGCTTGCCAGTGTCTTTGCCTGCCACGACCACGGAGCCCTGTGTTGCAACATCGACGCAACCCACAAGGTTTAAGAGGGTTGTTTTGCCCGAACCAGACGGACCAGCGACCGCTGTGAACTCTCCCTTCATGATCTCTAGGTTGATGTTTTTCAGAGCGTGTACGGTTGTTTTACCCAAGGGGTAGTCCTTCACGACCTGGTTGAGTTCTACGATGCCCACAAGCACCTCCTTCCGTTCACGTTGCCATTCGGCGGTTGCTTTGGGTCGCTACGAATGACACCGCCAGGAAACCACAAGCTCCTAACTCGAGACAAGCCCCTCACATTCCGTTTGCAACCTTTAACAACCGAAAGGCTCGGTACAGACACTCATGAGATTTTGTTTAACGCATGTGGATGAGGCCTCGATATCTCCGACGACCGTTTGCGCATGGCATTGGGAAAGTAGGGTATTGCCGATCACCTGGACGTACCCTTGGCAGGACGTAATCTCACTCACGCTTCCAATGCTAGTCAGCGAGGTGTTCTTGTTGATTCGTAGGTTACCCTTCACGAAGCCCTTGATGTTTTCCAGAGCCTGAAGGTTGAGAAGGGAGGCGTTCTCGATGATATCGATGCTGCCACCGGCCGCACTGAGATTCTCCAGCCCGCTCAGAAGAACTAATCCGTCGTTCAGGTCGATACGGATATTTTTACCAACCGCTGTCAGATTCTCCAATCCACTCATCGATGTCAGGGAGTCACAGTTCGAGATGGTCAATAGCCCTGTAATTTCCGTCACGTTGGCTAATCCCGCCAAGTTTACAAGTGCGCCATTCCCTTCCAAAACAACATCGCTTGGAACGGTGCCTTGCAATCCAAGGAGGCCATCGATGCTCGTCATAGAATTATTTTTTCGGACAGAGATATTCCCTGTCTCGCTAAGGTTAGAGAGATGGTCTAGATGAAGGAGCGAGGCGTTGTCTTCGATCTGCAGCGCTTTGGTGACGCTGACCAAATTGTGTAGCCCGTTCAAGGTCGTTAAAGAGCCACAGTCTGAAAGCTGCAATTTACCGTCAACACTCGTAATCGCGCTCAAGCCAGTCAGGTCAGCGAGTGCAGGATTGGCGTAAATCACGACCTTGTTACCACCTCCCAGTGTGCCACTTAATCCTCCGAGTCCGTTAATCTCTTCGAGGCTCTCGTTGCCGTGGACGTCTAAATAGCCGGTGAGGCTCGTTAATGTCTCCAACCCCTTCAGGTTAGACAGGTTTTCGTTGTCTGCCACTGTGAGCGAGCCGTCAACGAGCTTGAGTCCTTCAAGTCCCATTAGGTCTTCCAGAGAATCGTTATTGCGAATTGTCAGCGTGCCAAGAATGGTCGGAATTGATTCCAGCCCGCCAAGTGACGCTAGAGCGGGGTTATTCTGAACACTGACATTACCGTCGATAAGCGCATCGACTTGGGTAAGTCCGGTGATGCTCGCGAGGCTGTCGTTCCCCTGGATGGAGAGCCCGCTTCCTATCTGTACCAGGTTGGACAGTGCGTCGATGTCAGCCAGGGCCACATTGTTCAGAATCTGAAGTGCTCCGGTTACGCTCTGGATGTTATCGAGCCCAGAGAGCGAGACCATTGCATCGTTTCCATCCAGCTGTAGGTTGCCGTCAACGAGGGTTATTTCTGAGAAACCTTGGAGGTCGCTGAGGCTCGTGTTGCCCCGGACCGTAATGTTGGAGCCAAACGCACCGCTGAGGCCTTTGAGCGCGTCAATTGAGCTCAGAACAAGATTATCTCGAATGGCGAGTGCACCACCGAGAGATGTGAGTGTCTCTAATCCACTGAGTGTCTGTAGACCAAGATTGTCCTCGATTGTGATCCCTGACTTGACCGTGTGGATGGCATCCAGGCCGTCAAGTGTGGTCAAGGAGTCGTTTCCTGAAACAACCAGTGTTCCCTCGACGACCTCCACAGCGTCCAGCCCCACGAGATCTGATAGCAGTGCATTGTCTCGGATATGAAGGTTTCCAGGGATAACGCCCTGAATGAGGCTCAAGCCATCGACGTTGGTCAGTGAGTCATTGTCTTCGATTTGTATGTGAAGATTGGCTTGGAAAACGCTTGAGAGGGCATCAACTTGTTGGAGAGCTGCATTGTCCTTGATTGAGATGAGTCCACCGATGGTTTTGAGTCCGTCGAGGCCTGTCAGATCGGTGATGGCGTCGTTCCCGTTGATGTATAGGGCGCCGGCAATATCTGTGATGCTCGCAAGGCCACTGAGGGTCGTCAGGCTTTGTTGGTTCTCGATACGCACGTCTCCCCCAACTTCTCCCTTCAGGCCTTGGAGCCCGTCGAGGTTCTGAAGTCCCTTGTTTCCCGTCACTTTTAGGTCACCATCAATGCGTTCCAACAGGGATAGGCCGCCGATGTTCTCCAGGTTTGAGTTGCTGACGACACTTACATTCGAGCCAACGATGGAGAGTTTATCGAGTCCGTCCAGGTGACTAATCGCGGCACTGAATTGAATTCGGAGTTCGCCGGTGACGCATTCGAGGTTGGGGAAATCCAGTTCGGTGTCGTTGATCGTCGTGAGAGTCAGATTTCCGTCGATGGCGGTGTAATCCGACAACTCGGCCATCTCATTCCCGTTCTTTACTGCAATGTTTCCGTCGTAGACGACAGCTGCTGCCTGGCAATTCTTCATGCACGTCAGGCAGCCGTTCAAATCACCAGCATCACAGACCTCTGTTCCTTCCAGAATTCCATTACCGCAATTCTGACAGAGGCTCGGGGCTCCGTTACAGGTCCAACCCTCTTCAATTGTACAGGCCGGTGAACACCCGTCATTCGCCAGATTGTTGCCATCATCACACTCCTCACCGACTTCGACGATGTTATTACCGCAGCAATTCGTTTCTGTTTCGAAGACACATCCGCCGGCTGCGACATCGCAAGTCGCGATCGTGCACAAAGGATTCTCAGGCACGCAGTTTTGGTCTAACGGAACGCTTGTAATGTTTTCGTCGAGTTCGGAACACACTTCTTCTGTGCAGGCGATTCCATCATCGCTCGAGGGAGCCACACCGTTCTTGCAACCCGCGACGGGGTCGCAACTCTCCTCTCCATTACACCAGAGTCCGTCGTTGCAACTCAGTGGGTTGCCATCCTGACACCCAAGGAGTCCATGACAGTTCTCCTGACCGTTGCAGACGTCTCCGTCATCACAGAATGCGTCGTTTGTGACATGTTTGAAGGCTTTCGCCGCCTCATCACAACTATCGATGGTGCACTCAACCCCGTCATCTGGGTCTAAGGGCGTACCTGCGACGCATCCACTCTGAGGATCACAACTCTCCGGGCCATTGCAGTACACGCCATCGTCACAATTGACGGCCACTGAGTTGGAGCAGCTTCCCGCTCCATCGCACGAATCGTTCTCCGTGCATGCGTTACCGTCGTCACATGGCTGTCCTAGCCCAATGGGTATCTCTTGGCACTCTCCTGTTTTGGGCTTACACACGGCGATGTAGCACGTTGGAGCCGGCGGGCATACGACTCCCGTCCCTTCTTTAGGCTGGCATTGCGGGGTGTCGCCGGATGTATCGCAAAACAGTTCGCCCACGCACAGATTATCTGACGGGGGACAGTCCTCATCGGTTAGGCAGGCACATCCCTCGAACTCGCATACTCCGGCGTTACATTCACCGACTTCCATGCAGGCATCTCCGGTCTCGCAAGGGCCTGCGTCGATCGGTGCGTTGATGACCTCACCATCGACGCAGCTGTCCTCAGTGCAGGAATTACCATCATCGACGGAGAGTGCTGTTCCTTGGCAGGTATGTACGCCGTCAACGTCGTTGCAGGTATCGTTCTCGGTGCAGGCGTTACCGTCATCACAGCTCACCTCATCTCCCGCAAATCCGGTGACTTCGCAGCTTCCAGTCGTCGGTTCACAGGCAAGGGTTGAGCAAGGTTTATTAGCACTTTCTTCCTCACATGAGACGGTTTCACTCAGCGCGCATGAGCCCCCGTCGTTGCAGGCTTCCACTGTGCATAGATCATCATCCGTATCGCAGCTTTGCCCTGTCTCGGCGTAGACCTCCGCTGTACAGGCGTCAGTCTCGGGGTCGCATTCAAGCGCAACAACACACGGATTATCGTCTGGTGGGGCCGGACAGGCCAATGCTGTATCCGAGTCCTCGAGACACACACCCTCCTGGCAGCTTGCCCATCCGAAGCACGGAAGATCGCACTCAGTTCCGTCGATGACCGGTTTGAAGATACACCCTTCCGCTGGATTACACACACCGTAGGAGCATAGTTCGTCTGTGTCGCATGGATTTTTTGTTCCACCGACACAGTAGGTGTCTTCGCAGACGTCATCCAGCGTGCATGGATTGCCATCATCGCAACTCGTCCCATTCTCGACGCCGACACAGTCGGGCGACGGTTGCGGGACGAAATTATACTTCCCTGGGACCACTTCCGTTGATCCATTCTCGGCAGGTTGCACCTCTGTATTGCCTTCAGCACATGCACCAAGGCCCCATATCAAAAGCCCAAGTAACCCCAATCGGACGCCCATAATCTTCACCCTCTTACGACCTCTCAGGGTACGATCGCAGTGGCGATTGCCCATGTCAAGATGGGTTATGACACAGCCCTGAGTGATTCCATGTCCTATCCGCTCAGGGAACTTCCAATCGTCTCCACGCTTCCTCTTTGTCAGCAAGTTTGTTTTGATGCCCACCATGGTGCGGCATGAATGACGTCAATCGAAGAGATCAAAGCGCGCGAAGGCCTGACAGTGGACGTGCTTGGCTAAAGCGTTTTTGGCTTGAGCCTACTCGGGCTGAGCCCTTGGCTCTTTGTCGAATCGTTGCGTCATTCATGTTGTTAATTCACGTGCTCTCGAACGTCGCAGGTCAGCCGTCTTTGGACTCTCCCCTTGTCCATCAACTGGTCGTTGGCGTTTGGAGTCTCGCGCTTGTGGCCATTCTTCTTGGCTGGCAGACGAAGTTCGCAACCCTCGTTGGTGCGGTCGCTGCATTGACATTGGCCGGAGCGACAGGCGGCATGGCGGCCATCGGGGATCTTCCGGTCCAACTCAGCATTTACCTGGCACTTGCACCCGTCGGAGCAACCTGGAGTCTGGATGCGTTGAGTCGCGCAAGTGCCGGGTACAAGGACCCCGTCGAGGGTTTCGAGTTGGCCGTATCTCGACCTCGACCAAGTCCTGTTTATGTCGAGCCCTGGAGCTACCGGTTGCTTCAACTCTACTTGGTCGGCACTTACTGTATTCTGGCTCTTTCCGTTACTGATGGCGCGAGTGACTCCTGGTTTTCAGGCGAAGCACTCTTTGGTGTTCTGCAACAACCTTCAGTGGCACGTTTTTCTCCGGATGAGCTCTCAATCTCGGTCGGTCTTTGCCAAGTGATTAGCATTGTAGCGCTTGTGTGGGCCGTATCGATGCCAGCATTGGCCTTTCAGCGACGAAGCGTCCCCCTGATGTTGGGCCTTGGCCTGCTTTTCCACGTATTACTCACGGCTTTATTCAAGACGGGAAGCTCTGGATATCTGTTGCTAGCGTTTTATCCGCTTTTCATCGAGGGCTCGGCATGGAGCAAAAGGGCTGTTTCCATGTCTCGAACGAATTCATCAGCCCCATTCGTGGTCGCCTACGACACATTTTGTCCGTTATGTCGCAGATCACGCCTCCTCTTAGAACACATGGATCTGGGCGAGCGACTACGTTTTGTAGATATTCACGATAGAGACGTCATGGCCCGCGAGTTCCAGGAAGTCAGCTACGCTCAGTGCCTCGAGGAACTGCAGGTGAAAACCCCGGATGGGGAGGTCACAGGCGGCTTTTTTGCCTTCCGGACACTGACGCGGGTTCTTCCGGCATTACGGTCTGTGCGTTGGTTCTTCTTTCTTCCGGGTGTGCCGCTTGCTGGGCAACGGGTTTATCGCTGGATAGCGAAGCATCGCTACCGCCTCGTCGATTGCGAAAGTGAAGTTTGCAACCTGCATGTGCGAGCGCTGTCGCAAGCTAATATCGACGAAGCCGAGATTGCGGCGATCATACGACGGGCGCGCGAGGCGGCCCAAGGGCATTCACGCTAGAGGCTGCGTGCGCCGGCCTTGATAGCATCGACCACAGACGGATCGGCAAGCGTTGAAACATCGCCCAGTTTATCCGGCTCACCCTCTGCAACCTTTCGTAGAATCCGTCGCATCACTTTGCCCGAGCGGGTTTTGGGAAGACCCGGCACAAATTGGTAGAGGTCCACCTTCGCATGAGCGCCAATGGCACGTCGCAAGGTCTGGTTCAATTCGCTCTCAAGCGCCTCTCCAGTTTCAACACCCGGTTGAGCGACGATATAAGCGTAGACGCCCTGGCCCTTGATCGGATGCGGGAAACCGACAACGCCAGCCTCAGCAACGGCATCCACACTGACGAGAACCGATTCGAATTCAGCCGTTCCCATGCGGTGGCCACTGACGTTTAGGACATCGTCAACTCGTCCGGTAATCCAATGGTATCCATCAGCGTCGCGCCGGCATCCATCACCTGTGAAGTAATAGCCCTTGTAGGCAGTGAAATAGGTATTAACGAAGCGATTATGGTCTCCCCATACCGTCCGTGCTTGACCAGGCCATGGTTGTGCAAGGCAGAGACGCCCCTCGCCAGGGCCGCGGAGGACTCGGTCTTGGGTGTCGAAGATGATCGGAACAATGCCCGGCATGGGAAGGGTTGCAGAGCCGGGCTTCGTGGCTGTTGCAGGCGCAAGCGGTGTGATGCAAATCCCGCCTGTCTCGGTCTGCCACCACGTATCAACAATGTTGCATTGACTCTGTCCGACCACGTCATAGTACCATTTCCAAGCGTCTGGATTGATGGGCTCTCCCACAGTTCCAAGTACACGGAGAGAGGAGCGGTCATAACGGGTAACGTGGTCATCTCCCTTGGCCGCTAGCGCTCGAATAGCGGTAGGTGCGGTGTAGAAGATGGAGATTTTATGTCGCTCCACCATATCCCAATAACGTCCCGCATCCGGATACGTGGGGATAGATTCGAACATCAGTGTTGTGGCGCCATTCGCGAGAGGGCCGTAGACAATGTAGCTATGTCCCGTGATCCAGCCCACATCCGCGACGCAGGCATAGACATCGTCATCACGCACATCGAACACGTGGCGATGGGTGTACGCCGTGTAGGTGATGTCCCCGCCGCACGTATGAACGACACCCTTGGGTTTTCCGGTCGAACCGGATGTGTAGAGGATGAAGAGCGGATCTTCCGCGTTCATGCGCTCCGCCGGACAATCCTCAGACTGACCTGCAGTCATGTCTGACCACCACACGTCACGACCCTCGACCCAGTCGATATCGCCACCTGTGTGTTTGAAGACAATCACCTTCTTCACGCCATTAGGCGCTGCAAGACCTTGGTCCACAACCGCTTTAAGCGGGATAATTTTTCCGCCTCGTTTGCCCTGGTCTTGGGTGATAACAACCTCAGCGGATGAGTCTGCAACACGATCTCGAATTGCTTCGGCCGAGAAGCCTCCAAAAATTACCGAATGAATCGCGCCAATACGGGCGCATGCAAGCATCGCAACGGCCGCCTCGGGAACCATGCCCATGTAGATGATGACACGGTCGCCCTTCTTCACGCCCATGGCTCGAAGTCCATTGGCCGCAAGGCAAACTTCGCGATGGAGGTCCTTGTAGGTCAGGCTCGTGCCCGATCCTGGCTCGTCACCTTCCCAGATGACGGCTACCTTGTCCCCGTGGGCGTCAAGGTGTCGATCGAGACATGATTCCGTGATGTTCAACTCCCCATCAGCGTACCATTTGAGAGGGCCGTCCGCGATGTCGTGGTAGGAGCCCTCCAGGCCTTTCGTGGGTTCCTTCATCCAGTGGATCAACTCTTTGGTTGTTTTCAGCCAAAAGCCATCCGGATCGGCCACTGCATGTGCATAGGCTGCGCGGTAGGAGTCCATCGTACCGATCGGACTCTGTGCGCCCGATGATACGCGTTCAGGTACAGGATAAAGCTCAGACATGTCGCCCCCTCTGGTCCAGGCTAGGAACATAAGCCGGTTAAAAAGGTTCCGTCAATTCAGGGCAAAGAATCGCTCTTTGGGCAATGAAGGGGCTGAAGGTTGCATCCGGGCCGACAACCGTGCTTCATAAGGTCCCCTTATCAATCATCCGGTGAATTCTCATGATCGGTCGTCATCTACTCCTCGCCACCTTCTTGGTCTTGATGGGGGCGTCTGTCTCTCTTGCCGCTCCAAAGCAAACCTCTAAGGTCTGGGATGTCGAGCAGCCCAATATCGAGTCGAAGATCGTCTCTATCGATACACGAACCGGTACGTGGATGAATCTCGATGTGTCCCCGGATGGCAAGTGGATAGCCTTCGATCTCTTGGGAGATATCTACCGGCTACCGATCAAGGGCGGGAAGGCCAAGGCGATTACCCAAGGATTGGCCTGGGACATGCAACCCAAAATTAGTCCGGATGGAAAGCGAATCGCATTTACTTCCGATAGGGCCGGTGGAGACAACATCTGGACGGTGGACGCGTCAGGTGACAATGCCAAGCAGGTCACCAAGGAGACCTACCGCCTGATGACGGCCCCCGAATGGTTCCCCGATGGAGCGTTCATTGTTGCACGAAAACACTTCACGTCTCGACGGAGCATTGGCTCGGGTGAGATGTGGCTTTACCACCCGGATGGCGGGGCGGGTGTTCAACTTACGAAACGGAAGACGAAGCAAAAAGATGAGGGGGAGCCAGCCTTCTCTCCAGACGGTCGTTACCTCTACTACAGCCGGGATGCCACACCTGGTGAGCGATTTGAATACAACAAAAATTCGGCCAAGCAGATCTACGTGATCGAACGTCTGGACCGCCGAACCGGGAAGACTGAGCGCATTACGGGCGGGCCTGGTGGCGCTATCCGGCCAACTCCCTCACCAGATGGACGAACATTGGCATTTGTCAGGCGTTACAGGGGGCGCAGTGCGCTATATATTCGCGATCTTGCCAGCGGCGCGGAAACCCGCCTCGTCGAAGGCTTAGAGAGAGATCTTCAGGAGTCATGGGCCATTCATGGTGTTTATCCTCAAATGGCGTTTGGTCCCGATAGCCGATGGCTCGTGTATTGGGCGCAAGGCAAAATCCATCGATTGGACATCGCGTCACGGAAAGTCAAAGAAATCCCCTTCCATGTTCAATCAACCCGGCGGCAACTTAAACCCGTTCGCTTTCCCGTAGAAGTTGCGCCGCATAAGGTGCCTGTTCGCCTTCAGCGGTGGACGCAACTCACCAATCGGAATGAGGTCGTCTTTCAAGCGCTGGGACGTCTTTACAAGCGGCCGCTTAAGGCGGGTGCACCCAAGGCGCTGACCGGGGAAAAGAGTGCCTTTGAATTCTATCCGTCGCTTAGCCGCGACGGAAAGACTGTGGTGTACGTGCATTGGACGGACGATGATTTAGGCAGTGTGCGTCAGGTATCGATCAAGGGGGGGAAAGGCAAGATCCTTACCCGGGAGCCCGGGCACTATGTTGAGCCGGTTCTCTCTCCCAACGGCCGCATACTCGTCTACAGGCGCGTGGCATCTGGATGGTTGACGAGTCCCAATTGGAGTACGAAGCGCGGGATTTATGCGCTTGATTTAACAACCGGCGAGGAGCGAAAAGTCAGTGACTCCGGGGCAGCTCCGCATTTCGGTTTGGATTCTGACCGGGTCTATTTCCTCCAACGAGGCCCGAAGGATATTCGGTGGCTCAAGAGCGCTCGTCTCGATGGCTCCAAGCACCGAACACATGTTGAGTCCAAAGAGGCAACCGAGTTCCGAGTCTCACCAGACGGCTCACACCTCGTCTTTGCAGAAGGCTTCCAAATTTACCTAACGGCCTTCCCACAGACTGGATTAACTCGAAACCTTGGCCCTAAAAACAAGGCGCTACCTTTGGTACGCCTATCCAGCGCCTCCGGCTTTCATCCTAATTTCACCAACGACTCACAGCGGGTCACGTGGCAATTAGGGGCTGAGTTTTTCGTGGCCTCTCTCAGCGAGGCCTGGTCCAAAAAGACCGAAACGAAGGCAAGCGCGCCAAGAGCAGAGAAGACAACCAAGGATGCATCCGCATCCGATGCTAAGAGTGCGCCGAGCAAGCCTGTAAGTCGCCACAAGGGCACGAAATACGACCTGGTATTTCAGGTGCCGCACGCCAAACCAACGGGAAAGATCGCCGTGGTTGGTGCAACCCTCGTCACGATGCGAGGCGATGAGGTCATCCAAGATGGGGTGATTCTCGTTGAGGGCAATCGTATTGTTCAGGTGGGCCCTCGTGGGGATGTCAACCTTCCCCGCGACGCTCATATCGTCGATGGGAAGGGGCTTACTGCGATTCCCGGAATTATCGACGTGCATGCGCACGGAGCCCAAGCGGCCTATGGGATAAACCCTCAGCGAAGCTGGCATAATTACGCCACACTCGCCTTTGGTGTAACGACCATTCATGATCCGTCGAACCACTCGGAAAGCGTTTTTTCGGCTGCCGAATTGGTCAAGGCAGGGCGAACAGTTGGTCCGAGAATTTTCTCTACGGGTACCATCCTCTACGGCGCCAGTGGATCTTTTCGGTCTCGTATCGATGGACTTGAAGATGCTCGAAATCATCTGAAGCGGATGAAGTCCCTCGGTGCGTTTAGCGTAAAAAGCTACAACCAACCGAGGCGAAACCAGCGGCAGCAGGTCTTACAGGCTGCACGAGAACTCAAGATGGCCGTGGTTCCGGAGGGCGGCGCCCTCTTTCAGCACAATATGTCCATGATTTCAGACGGTCATACGGGCGTCGAACACGCCATTCCCCTGGCGCATGCTTACGACGATGTCTTTCAGTTCTGGTCACGGGCCAAGGTGGGCTACACACCGACGTTCAATGTGGCCTATGGTGGGCTCACCGGGGAATATTATTGGTACCAGGAGCGCCCTATCTACAAGCATGAACGACTGCTTCGCTTCGTTCCAACCCGGGTTGTCGATGCACGGGCACGACGTCCGCAGAAAGCTCCTCATCATGAGTGGAACCACATTGATGTCGCGAAATTCGCCCACCGGCTGGATGCTGGCGGCGGCATGGTTCAGGTGGGAGGACATGGTCAGCGCGAGGGACTTGGGGCTCATTGGGAAATATGGAGCTTCGCCCAAGGCGGCATGCCCGCCCATCGTGCGCTCCGTGCTGCGACTTTGGGCGGTGCGGAATATCTCGGCCTGACAAAAGACTTGGGCACGCTGGATGCCGGTAAATTAGCTGATATTGCGCTGATCGAGGGAGATCCCTTGGCAGATATTCGACGAAGCGAGCACGTCAAATGGGTGATTGTGAACGGACGTCTCTACAATGCGGCTACGATGACGGAAATTGCCCCCGTCAAAGGGAAGGCGCCGACGTTTTTCTTCCAGACGCACGGGGCTGGAGAAGACGCTGAGACGCGCGCACAAGGCGAATGTCATGGCTGTCAGTAGGTTGGGCGCTTAAGAACTGGTCCGTCCGTCACGTTGTCCGAAGCAAGGATTCGGTAAACGAGGACGGCATGAGAACACAACAACGTGAACGTCGAATGCGACGTGACAATGAAGAGCGACCCTGGATTGGGGTTCGTTGGATGTGTTGCAATGTTTACACCCGTGTGACGCGCGACCCCGAGGTCAAAATGTATCTGGGCCGCTGTCCAAAATGCCTTAAGTCCCTCAAAATTCGAGTGGCACCCGGCGGCAGCGATTGCCGCATGTTCGTCGCGCGCTAGACTGTCTTAACGGGTCAGTAGTTCATGCGTTAGCCTGCGTTTCGATTGGAAAACCTCCCCGGAAACCTTGACACGTTAAGCCGCCTTGGCGACTACTTAGGCGTATCTTGCCATCACGATGGACGAGGAAAGGATGCGCGCTACAAAATTAGTATTTGGATGTTTGGTTCTATGCTTCACCCTTTGGGGTTGCAGTGACATCAAGGTGGGGGGCCCAGTCGATTCGAGCTGTTCGGCAGATAGCGACTGCACGGAAGGCAAAGAATGCACAACTGGGTCATGCTCCGGTGGAGAATGTTCTTACGACATCACGGCGAATTGGTGCTTTGTGCAGGGATCTTGTTTTCAGCCCGGCCAAGAACTTCCAGGAGACCGCTGTCAAACCTGTGATCCGACCCTGATTCAATCTGGACTCGTCAAAAAGCAGTGCCCTGAGGGAGAGGCTTGCAACTCCGCGACGGGCGAATGTGAGGCACCACCTCAAGAAGATACCGTTGCCCCCGATACCACGCTAGACGATGTGGTCGGTGACGCAACGGGTCCTGCGGATACGAGTTCAGATACGTCAGCCGATAGTGTAGAGCCTGACCTTCCACCGGCCGTTGTACCCACGTGCGACCAATACTGCGGTGTCTACATGCAAACCTGCGGTAACGTGTCTGAGTATATAGATGCGGCCGAATGCGTGTCCTACTGCAACACATACGCGGGGATTCCTGCCGGAACAACAGTCGATAAAAGTGGCAACACCATCGGATGTCGATGGAATCAACTCAAGGAAGCAGCTGGCGCGGCCGGTGAAGTAGCTAAACAGGAGGCATGCGTGGCAGCCGGTAGAAGCGGCGGTAACGTGTGTGGAACCTGGTGTGAGAATTACTGCCACTTAGCCATCAAAAACTGCAGTGGGGAGCCGACCTACTTCGAGACCTTCAATGAGTGCAAGGTAGCCTGTGCAGCCTTTCCGGAGGACGGAATCGTCGGAGAGAAAACCGGAGATACAGTTCAGTGTCGGATTTACCATCTTGGAGTTGCTGGTGATGACTTATCCGGCGGTGCCGCCATGCACTGTCCACACGGTTCAATTGCGGGAACAGGTGGGTGTGAACCGGTCGAGGAAGATCTCTGCAAGAGCTACTGTGCTGAGTTCTTTATGACATGCCCCGAAGAGGTTCTGGAGGGGCAGGCTTACGTCAATGAAGACGATTGTTTGGGGCAGTGCGGCAAAGTTCCCCAGGATGGGCAAATGGGGGTCTCCACTGGGTACACCGTTCAGTGCCTGAAGTATCACGTGTCTCAGGCCAAAGGTAAGCAAGCCAAGGAACACTGTATCAATGCAGCCATCGGTAGCGGTTCGGTTTGTGTAGAAGGACCTAAGCTCCGAATCACCGAGCTGGCTCCTTATCACGCGAACCCGTTCACGGGCCAGTCCATCGGATATATCGAGGTCATGAACGTTGGTGTCGAGCCCTACGTGGCCAAAAACTCGCTCTTCATACACACCCAGGGACTCAGTGCCGCTGGTGAGTTTGGAAAGCCAACGTTCTCTCCCATCAAAGGCTTTCAGGAACTTTCTCCAGGTCAGCGTTTTATTCTCGTTAGCCCTGGGAATGGATCACTACCAGTGCCCGGAGGGACCATCGTCATCGAAGCTGAAATGCAACTCGACTTCCATGCAGGACTTGTGGCGCTTATCGAGGGCAATGGATACTTTGAGGTCGTGACCTATGGCGGAGACGAAGTTCTCGAGCTCTGGACGAAATACTTCGATTCAGAGGCCTGGGACTATCCGGGAAAGCCTGCACCAAAGTTTGTCGAGCCATATGCTTTGAGTCGCTGCCCAGAGGACCAAGACACAGATGACGGTTCTGACTTCCTGGTCACACCCAATACACTTGCAGAACCGAACAATTGCGACGAAGTCATCAACAAGGATGACAAACAGCCACCCATGCCGGGCGGCTGAATATCGCCCTTAGATTTGGCAGCTAGCACCTTGGCAGGTTTGTCCGATTTGCCCGTTGCACTTGTTGCCGCATGCTCCGCAATTGTCGTTATCGCTATCGAGGTCAACGCAGACGCCATCGCATAGTGCCAGTCCCTGCTGACAAAATGCTTCGCAGCTTCCGCTCACACAGACCTCGTTGCCCAAGCAACCCAGGCCACATCCCCCGCAATGTTCTACGTTTGCGTTGGTGTCTACGCAGTTTCCATTGCATTGGGTTAGGCCCCCGGGACATACCAGCAGGCATTGTCCTCCAAGGCATACCAGGGGAAGGTTGCATACGTTTCCGCAGGCTCCACAGCTCGTGGGATCGACCAGTAGGTCTCGACACTCACCGCTGCACTCCGTCAGTCCCTGAGGACAGTCAAGTTGGCAGCTACCGCTCACACATTCGGAGCCAGGAGCACACTTGTTATTGCAAAGACCGCAGTGAGTGGTGTTGCTTAAAATGTCGACGCAATAGCCGTTACAATTACTGAATCCTGGTTGGCAGTTCAGTTTACAGAATCCGGCCTGACAGCTTTCACCAAGGCCACAGGATATCTCGCAGTCGCCGCAGTTATCCGGATCTTTATCTAGATCTACGCACACATCATTGCAGATGGTCAGACCATCCTGGCAGGCGAGTTCACACTCTCCGTCTATGCAGGCTTCGCCGTTGGCGCACTCGATACCGCACCATCCGCAGTTCTTTTCGTCTGTCACCAGGTCGACACAGACACCACCGCAGGACTTTAGTTCTTCCTGACATGCCAATTCACAAGCACCATTGATGCAGTCCTCAGCAAGTCCACATGCATCACCGCATTGCCCGCAGTTATGATCGTCGCTGAGGAGATCGACGCAGCTCTCGTTGCAATTCTTCAGTCCCTGTTGGCAGGAAAGGGCACAGTTGCCGATGTTGCATACCATGCCATCCGGGCAGGCGGCGGCGCACTCGCCACAATTGGCTACATCTGTTTGGAGGTTGTAACACTGCCCGTTGCATTCTGTGAGACCCGGAGGGCACGTAAATTGGCAGCTGCCGGATACACAGTACTCCGAAGGACCACAGCCAACGTTACATGACCCGCAGTGGGTTAGGTTGGTAATGAGATCGACGCATGCACCGTTGCAATCAGTCAATCCAATGGGGCAAATCAGAGTGCATTCACCCTCCACACATTGCTGCCCCTGACTGCATACGTTGCCGCACCCTCCACAATTCAATGCGTCCTTTGTTCCGTCGATACAGACCCCATCGCAATTTGTTAGACCAACCTGGCAACTCACGCTGCAGGTCCCATCCACGCATAATTCGCCGGGTTGGCAGAGGATGCCGCAAGCACCGCAATTTGAGGGATCGGTGGTTACGTCGACACACATTGCATCACATTGGCTGAGTTCTTCCTGGCACGACAACAAGCAGACTCCGTTGTCGCATTGCTCGCCATTGGCGCATTGTTGGCCGCAGACACCGCAGTTTAGGAGGCTCTTGGTGAGATCCACACATGCCCCATCACAGTTGGTGAAGCCCCCCTGACATGAAAGTTGGCACACACCCGATTGGCATACCTTGCCGTCAGCGCAAACGTTATCGCATCCCCCGCAAAAGTTCGGGTTGTTCGAGATATCGACACAGATCCCCGCACATTCTGAAAGTCCTACCTGGCATGCGAGACCGCAGACACCGTCATTGCATGTATAGCCCGGTCCACACGCATAATCACAGGTCCCACAGTGGGAAGAGTGAGACTTAGTATCCACACAGATATCGCCGCATTGAGTGAAGTCACTCTGACAGGTGAGTTGGCATCCCCCGCCAACACAAATTTCACCCGGCTTGCACGTTACGCCGCATCCCCCGCAATTTGAATTACTGGAGAAAAAATCGACGCAATTGCTGTCGCATTGCTTGAGTCCAACGGGGCATTCCAATAGACACTCGCCCTCACCGCACACATGTCCCGGGGCGCAGAACTTTGGACATGTGCCGCAGTGTTGCGCGTTGGACATCAGATCAACACAGACTTCCCCGCAATTGGTCAGGCTCTCCTGGCATTCCAACTCGCATAAGCCGTCCTTGCATGAGTGACCCGCAGGACAGGCTTCGTCGCAGATGCCACAGTGCTCGGGATCGGTTGCAAGAACGACGCACTGAAGACCGCACTGGGTCATGCCCTCTGGGCATTGCAGTGTGCATACACCGTCGTCGCAAATTTCGCCGTCGTCGCATTCATTATCGCAGGCTCCACAATGCCGCGCGTCTTCCTGGAGGTCACGGCAGGTGCCACTACAATCTGTGAGTCCGTTTTGACAGGCGAGTTCACAAACCTCGTCGTTACAAATTTCGCCAGGCTGGCACTCCAAATTACAGGCACCACAATGTCCGGTATGCATCGTGAGATCGACGCACGAACCATCACAATCTGTCAGAACCTCTGGGCAACTCAGGTCGCAGCCTCCCTCATGGCATACCATTCCTGCAGGACACTTTAAGCCGCATGCACCGCAATGATGACTATCCGTTTGCAGATCCCGGCATGCGCCATTGCATTCCATGAAACCTTCTGGGCACCAAAGATGGCATGCTCGATCCACGCAGCTGAATCCATTCGGACATGCATTTCCACATGCCCCGCAATGGCTATTATCGTTCTCTACCTGGACGCACTTGTGATCACACAACACTTTATCAGGTGGACACGATACGGGGACATAGGTGTCTTGGACCATGTAGGGAACATCCGGTTTATGGATGACGCCCTCGCCACAACTTGCGAGGACTCCCAACAGGAGCATAGACGCCAAAAGCCACATCCATCTCGACATAGAGATGCGTCGCGTTTGAGTTGCGCCTAATTCCATGAAAACCCCCTCTCCACCCGGTAGTCTAGCGGAGAAGTTTTGATTGTGACAGTGGGGATCGAATTAAGTTCCCCGGTGACTAAGAGTCGTGACTTCAGCCTCGAATCTTAAGCAAGAACCTGCGTGTTGGTGACTAGTCAATGCAAGTGCCGTGACTAACGAGGCTCGGCGTTTAGTCCTAGGGCTTTGTTTTACCGACACCCAGAAGCGCTTTAACAGCAATCTTACGCGCCTCTTTATTCGGATGCTTGGCATAGGATTTTAAGGTATCGGTTGCTCCAGTATGTCCCGAATCACGGATGGCATAGAGCGCATATCGATAAGCGACTAGACTCAGTCCAGGGATTTCTAGAATGCGCTTGGCCGAGGTGATGACCCGTTTTCCGTCAACCTCCGGACCGCCTCTCGATGTGAGATGGAATAAGGCCAAAGCCGCTGACGGAAGGAAACTGCGCTGATGGTAACGTGACTTGATGGCATGTTCGATGTCCTCGATAGCACTCGGTTGACCCAATTTTCCTAGGGTTTCAACGCTGGCGGAAGCCAGGCTGAGTTGGGAAGCCTTGCGACTTCGGCGAAGCAGTGAACTCAGGCGTTTTTGTGTGTCGCTTCGGTTTTCCTCAGGCGCATAGGAGACCATCCGAACCAGCATGGTTTGAAGACGTCCATCGGGAACCTTGGTTAGGCACCATAAGGCCGTATCGACCCAGCGATCTTCTCTTTGGATAAGGGTTGCCATTCCCTCCCAAGCACCGATTTGACCAGCAATAAGCCCCTTATTCTTCGGTTCCATACGGCGCAGGTAGTGCTCAAGGCGATCCTTGAGCGCGTCATCGTCCGCCTCCAACGTCGCCACCAGTAGACCACCCAAGTTACGGGCCGCCATGGATTCGGATTCGTTTTCAAGAAGCTCCAGGAGGGCGTCTTTAAACTTCGGGGCTCCACCTGGAGCGAGCTTAAGCATTGTCGTAATCTCAAGACGGAGCCTCGCTTCAGGTTCCTTGGCCATTCGCTCCATGCTGAGTTGCCACAGTGATTTCAGCCGTTCGTGGTTTCCGCGCTGTACCTCTCTCAGAGCCCGCCTTGCCATCTTTCGTCCGATCTTGGCTTCTCTCGCACACGATTCACCGCGTTTATAGCAAGCGAGAATCCCGGCTGCGTAGCGGTCAAACTCCTCCTGGATGGAGATCGGCTCTTCCTCGTAGAGGTCGACCGGCGGCAGCGACGGTTCTATGGATGCATCAGGCGATTGGGCCTGGCTTTGTTGTATCTCCGTGCTCGAGGTCGGAGTCGCTCTGTCTGGGGCGGTTGGTTCATCGCATCGGCATCCTTCTCCGCTACAGGCGAATAAGGCAGCGACGACATAGAGAGTCGCACCAATTTTGAATGTTTCTCTTTTCACAGCCAACACCTATTGGGCTCTGAGGGTTCGGGCAAGCACAAGACTTTCGTACGTGCTCTTGTGCATTGACGTCGATGATCGTACCGTTTTCACAGAGTAGGAGGCTCATATCATGAATAGCAAGACCAGACTCATGGCGATTGCTGTCGCCCTAGCGATGGTGTTTATGTTCACATCCGGCTGCATCTTAACGGTTCGTAGCAACGCTCGGAGCCCGAAACTTGTTCGTGGGCACCTGGGCTGCGATACCAAAGTTGCAACCCACAAACGCGGTGCGTGCCATAAATGCGTCAACAAGGGGCCACGTTGGAGCTTTGCTCCGCACAACCGCGTCGGCTTCCGCTGCGTTCGTCGCTAAAACCTAACATCCAGCCAAGGTCGAGAAATGCGTCTTGTACTGGCGACGTGTGCCAACCTCCCAGGTTGGGAGGTCGACGATCGTCCCTTCCATGATGCTTTGCGGCGGCGTAGTATCCCTTTCGAGTCGAAGGTCTGGGATGATCCAACCGTGCCTTGGCACGAGTTCGATACCTGTCTGATACGGACTACGTGGGACTATCATGAGAAGCGTGACGAGTTCGTTCAATGGGCCAAGGCGCGCGCTGACCATCAGCGCTTCTTTAATCCGCCTCAAGTGATCGAATGGAACTCTCACAAAGGCTATCTGCGAGAGCTTGCAGATGCTGGAGTACCCCTGGCGCCGACCGAGTGGCTCACGAAGGGGAGTGATGTAGACGTTCGCGCGCTTGTTCACGACAGGGGATGGGCCCGCGCTTTCTTAAAGCCCATGGTGGGACTTTGCGCCTCGGACACGCTGCGATTTGACGTCGACGAGGATGGCATCCAGGCGGCAACGGAGCACCTTAGGGAGCATCTTCCGAAAGGCGATTTCATCCTCCAGCCCTACCTTTCTCGTGTTGAGGTCGATGGCGAACTATCCGCACTTTTCTTCGGCGGTGAGTTTAGCCATGCGGTTCAAAAGATCCCCGTACCTGGTGATTATAGGGTTCAAGACGACTGGGGTGCGACCGATAAACCCATCAGCATGCATAGCGAACACAAGGCGTTAGCGGCACGAACGCTGCGTATTGCCGAAGAGATCTTAGGCTGTTCGCTTCTCTATGCACGTGTCGATCTAATGTTTGACGACCGTGGGCAACTCGTACTCACCGAGCTGGAACTCATCGAGCCATCACTCTTCTTCAGACACGGTCCGCTAGGTCCTGACCTTCTCGTGGATGCGCTCCTTCGGGGTCAATAAGCGCTAATCCCTGTTGAGCAGTTCTTTGAGCTTGGGCCATGCCGGCTGTTCAACACCGGTCACGATATCGATGAGCTCCATGTTTCGTCCGTCGATGATGAACTGCTGAGGTAATTCTTCCGTGCCCGCATCGATGGCGTCCATGATGACTTTGAAGCCGTTGTCGATGAGGACTTTGAACTGCACACCGGTGTTAGAAATAAAGGTTTGCGCCTTCTTGGGTTCGAAAGGCTGACCTGCAGCACCGCCTTCACCGAAGATCCACAGAACTTCTAACCCCTCTTTCTTGAACGCATCATGAATTGGTTTGACGTCGACGACGTACCCTTCGCAGACGTTTCACCATCCGGCGGCCAACACCACCCAGATTGCTTCCTTATCCTTGCCGCAGCTCGAATGAAATTTATAGGTCTTGTTGTAGGCGTCCTTGAGGGTGAAGTCCTTGACGTGTTGGCCAATTTGGTTGCCTTCAAGGTCGGGCTCGAATTGACAATGTTCACCCGGATCATTGGGGCCAGGCGGGGCGACCGACGCATCTGCGGCGGGCGATGTACTGACCCAATCGGGGGTGTCGTCGGTGACGGGATCGTCACCACATGCTCCGAGTAGCAAAGCGCTACTAAGCGCCAAATATCCTACGATCGATTGTCTTATCATTCGAATCTCCGAAACTTATGCACCCGATGGTAGGCGGCGAGCGTTTCTTTGGCGAGCTTTAGGGTTTGACATAAATCCAAAGGAAGCGCGGTCCGTTGATTCCTTGTCCGAAGCAGTTGCTAGCTTCCCAGTCATCGCAGCCGTTATTCATTGTCAGGTTGGTCGCATTTTGGCCGCATCCCTGGCCACCTCCCCACCAACTCTGGGCGATGTGCGGATGATTTCCAGTTGCGTAGATTATATTGGTGTTGTTGAAGGAGTTTCCGTTTTGATCCTTGGAGGCGGTGATCAGGCCTTCTTGCGAGTAACCCGTTAATCCATCCTTGAAGATGTTTTTTGCGACATCGATGTAGCGATACGTGTTGCTCGTGGCTCCGCAAACGAGACGAATCTGATTGTACTGATTCCCAGTGCAATCATTGCCCCATTGCTGAGGTATGTCGTTTCCGCCCTGGGTGTCATAATACCCCTCGCACTGAATCCATCCCTGAGAACCGAAGTCAGGACCGAGTTCGCCGCTGAAGTTCGGAACAGTCGGGTTGTCCTGCTCACAGTTCTCGTTGCAGTTATTTTCCCCATCGCATTCCTCACCATTCTCGGTGATTCCATTTCCGCAACAGGGAACGATGGCTTCAGCGAGGCATCCTTGTCCCGGGTCACATGCGTCCGACGTGCATGAGTCGCCGTCGTCACAGACCACGTCGACACCCGTGCAGCTTCCGCCTGCGCAGGTGTCGTCTTCAGTGCACTGATTGCCATCGTCGCAGTCGTTGTTGTTATCAGAGAGGATGCAACCGAGGGCGGCATCGCATGTCTCGTCGGTGCACGGGTTGTTATCGTCACACTCGATGGGCGATCCCAAGCACGTACCATCTTGGCATCCATCCGGACCTGTGCATTCATCCCCATCATCGCAGCCCGCAGCATTATCAAAGCTGGTCGTGCAGCCTGTGTCCGAATCGCAAGCATCGATCGTGCAAACATTTCCATCGTCGCAGAGAATTTGTCCGCCACTGCAGGTTCCACCCTGGCAGGTATCGCCTTCCGTGCATGCGTCGTCGTCGTTGCATGCATTCGAGTTATTGAAGGCGATGCAGCCTTGAATCGCATCGCACAGATCGTCCGTGCATGGATTGTCGTCGTCACACACCAGTGCGTCTTGTCCCTTGCACATAAAGTCCTGACACGCGTCACCTACCGTGCATGCATTACCGTCGTCGCAGGCAGCATTGTTCTCCGTGAACAGACATCCTTGCTCCGCGTTACAGGCATCGTCGGTGCATTGATTGCCATCGTCGCACTTCATCGCCTCTCCGCTCATGCACAGTCCGTCTTCACAGACGTCACTTAAGGTGCAGACATCTCCATCATCGCAGGGGGCTTGATTGGGCGCATGGATGCAACCTTGGTTTTTATCGCAACTATCCGTTGTGCATGGATTGCCATCGTCACACTCAAGCGCTCCTTCTCCCACGCAGGCGCCATTTTGGCATGTATCATTCGAGAGACAGGCGTTGCCGTCGTCGCATTCGTCGCTATTGAATGTTGTTACACATCCCTTTTCGACGTCGCAGGCCTCGTCTGTACACGGGTTTCCGTCATTACAGACTAGGGGTTCGACGCCGCCCACACAGAGCCCCAATTGGCATGCATCACCTACGGTGCACGCATCACCGTCGTCACATGGACCCTCCTTTCCCGAGTAGTCGCATCCAGCCTTAGGTTCGCAGAGGTCTAGGGTGCAGGGGTTTCCATCGTCGCAATTCACGGCTCCCAGGCCTACACACTGCCCAAGAGAGCACTGGTCGGTCTCGGTGCATGGATCGGCATCGTCACATTCCGAACTATTGTTGGTATGCGTGCAACCCACAAGCTCATTACAGGCATCGTCGGTGCATGGGTTGCCATCATCGCAATCAAGTCCGACACCAGTGCATACGCCAGCCGAGCATGTGTCGGAACTGGTGCATGCATTACCGTCGTTGCAGGGCACGGCGTTGTCAATCGACGCACATCCTGTTGCCAAGTCGCAGTTGTCACTTGTGCATGGATTTCCATCATCGCAGTCGACCATCGCATCGGGAACGCAGGCACCGCTCTTACAACTATCGCCTTCCGTGCAAGCATTGCCATCATCGCAGGACGCTTCATTGGGGATGTTTGCGCAGCCCTGTTCTACGTCGCAGGCATCGTCCGTACACGGGTTTCCGTCGTCGCACACCATCGTCAAACCGGGAAGGCACATACCCTCCTGGCAGAGGTCGCCAAAGGTGCAGTCGTCCCCGTCATCACACGCACCGGCATAATCGGGAAAGAGGCATCCAGTGTCGGAGTCGCAGCTATCGACCGTGCAAGGATTGTCATCACTGCATTCGAGCGGTGTTCCGGCGCAACCACCCTCTTGGCAATAGTCAGCAATAGTACATGCGTCACCGTCGTCACATCCGGGACCATCCAGTGGCGTATGCACGCAGCCTTCGTCGCCGGCGCAGCTATCCTCCGTGCAGGCATTGCCATCATCACAGGTCGACTCATCGACGCTACCGTCACAATTATCGTCGATACCGTTGCAGATTTCGGCGGTGGCCTCTGCTGCGTTACACTCGCTCAGTCCTTGATCAGAGCAGGTCCGAATGCCTTCGCAGGTTCCGAATTCGTTGCTCGACGCGCAGGGCGTCGACAATCCCAGGGTCACAGAGGTATCCGAGCACTCACAGAGCGCGCCACCGGCCGGGACGCATTGCTTGCTTTCCCCGCCATCGACTGACGTGCCGTCAACGCACTCAAAATTCTGAGGACAATCCGAACTCGTTTCGCACGAGGCTCCGCAAAACGCACCGTCATCGCCATACGAGACACATACAGCTGCAGATCCGTCGCTGGTACAATCAGCATTGTCGTCGCAGGGCACGCAGAGCTTGCTAAAGTTCGAGACGCAGATGTAGGCAACATCACTTGCGCCCACGTTCACTTGCTTACAGGCCCATCCATCCGGGCAATCCGCCTCACAAAAGTCAGAGCAAACACTATCCCCCATGTGGGGAACACAGACGCCGGACAGACAATCACCGTTGTCGTCACAGTCTTCCATGAAGCAACCTTCACCAGGCTCACATTCAATTCCCTGAGCCTCAGCATTATCTGCGGTGGAACCATCGTCAGCGGTTGCCTCGACGTCCTTCTCCGGTTCTGTTGTTTCCTGCGCCGTTTGGTCCATGAGGGCAACATCAGCCGCGGCAGCGTCCACTGTGGCTACCACCGCCGAGTCGGCACAAGACCAGAGGGTGAATGCCACGCATGACGCGAGGACAAAGTAGACGTGATTCGTTTGCATCGTTACCCCCAATTTGGATTGTCCGGTCGTGACGGTCGAACCTAGATAGACTACATCATGCCCCTAATCGGTGCATCGTCACAAGCCACAACCGCCCCCCTGGTAGCTCAATTGAGGAAGCACCTGTCGGTCCATTGACCCGAAGGCACTACGCGTCATAGACTGGCTAGACCTTATTGATTTGACCCGTGCCCTAGGGGGGATATTGGTGTCGTCGTGAGGAAGCTAGTGAAAGGGGGATTTCATGAGGGCTCAACTGACTTTAATCGCGTGTCTTGCGGTTGTTCTTTCCATCCACGGGTGCGGTGATGCGACATCCACAGTAAACGCAGATGGAGCTGGTGTTAACAACCCGACCGACACCAATGGTGGCGGGTCGGTTGATGCGACACCGGGTTCTCCGGCGGGAACACCCTGCGAAGAGAATCGAGATTGTGACAGTGAGCTTTGCGTTGATGGCCCGGAGGGTCCAGAGTGCGCTGCACTTTGTGAAGACGAGTGCGAGCCAGGCTGGAGTTGCAAGCAAGTAGGCGATAGCGACAAGTACGCTTGCTACTACGAGTCGGTCGAGCTTTGTAAGCCTTGCTCAAGCAGCAGTGAATGCGGTGGTGTCCTCGACGAATGTCGTCAGGTCGGAACCGCGCCCGGTCTTTTCTGCACGCAGCACTGCGGAGACGATGTTCTATGCCCAGAGGGATACCTTTGCTCCGGTGGCCAATGTGTCCCAGAGACTGGCAGCTGTGTTTGTACTCCCGACATTAACCAAACGGACCGCCCTTGTGAGCGTACGAATCAATACGGTACCTGTCTTGGCACCGAAGTGTGCGATGGGGGGGCTGGTTGGACGGAATGTTCAGCCCTGGAACCGGCAAAAGATATCTGCGACGGCGTAGATAACGATTGCGACGGTGTTGCTGACGAAGACTTCCCCACGATTGGCGAGGCGTGTGACTCAAGCGCGGATGCGGACTTGTGCGCGAATGGTACACTTTCATGTAACGATGATGGTGGCATGTCCTGCGTCGGAGATGCTGGCGTAGCGGAGATTTGCAACGGCATCGATGACACCTGTGATGGGGTTGTCGATGAAGGATTCTCCAATGCGGATGGTGATGATGAAGCCGATTGCGTTGACGCCGATGACGATAACGACGGTGTGGACGATGCGGACGATAACTGTCCGTTGGTTGCCAATGCCGATCAAGCCGATACGGACGGTGATCTGACAGGTGATGCCTGTTCAAACGATTACGACGGTGATGGCATCAACAACGGTTTCGATAATTGCCAGAAGATCTCAAACGCCGACCAAATGGACAATGATGGTGACGGTCTTGGTGACGTTTGCGATCAAGACGACGATAACGACGGCGTTGATGATGGTTTGGACAACTGCTCCATGGATGCAAATGCGGACCAAGTGGACACCGATGATGATGGCCTCGGCAACGTCTGCGATGACGATGATGATGCCGATAACATTTTGGACGAGGACGATAATTGCGTCTCGGACGCCAACGAAGATCAGCAGAATACCGATGGTGATGATGAGGGCGATGCCTGCGACACCGACGATGACAATGACGGTGTAGCCGACGTAGACGATAACTGCAGTCTGGTTGAGAACGTAGACCAAGCCAACAACGATGATGATGGCTTGGGAGATGCCTGCGATCCAGATGACGACAACGACAACGTTGTTGATGAAGACGATCTCTGTCCCTGGATTGCAGATAACCAAGCCGATGCGGACGGTGACGGTGCCGGTAACGCCTGCGATGATGATGATGACGGCGACGGTGTCATGGATGCCGATGACAACTGCCCTCTTAGTGCCAACCCGGGTCAGTCGGATCTGGACGGCGATGGAAAGGGCGACGTATGCGAGAACGACATCGATAACGACGGCGTGAAAAACGGCGATGATAACTGTCCGTCCGTCCAAAACCCCAATCAGGCCAACGCGGATAATGACCAGTTAGGGGATGCGTGTGACCTTGATGACGATAATGACGGTGTGTTGGATGGCGTGGACAATTGCACGCTGACCTCCAATCCAGACCAAATTGATACCGATGGCGACGGCCAGGGCAATGCCTGTGACGCCGACGATGATAACGACGGTGTCTTTGATGGTGTGGATAACTGCTCGGCCATTGAAAACGCAGACCAAATGGACCTGGATAAGGACGGTATTGGCGACGCCTGTGATGAGGATTGGGACGGCGATTCGATTGCTAATAATGTCGATAATTGTCCGTTGGTCGTGAATGTCGATCAGGCCAATTTCGATGGCGATGCCGAAGGTGATGTCTGCGACGTTGATGATGATAACGATCTCGATCCCGATGTGACCGATTGCGAGCCGATGAATGCTGCGATCTCAAACAACGCTCTGGAGACGTGCGGCGATGAAATCGATAACAACTGCAATCTAGAAGCGGACGAAGAAGGCGGCCAAGGCTGTATCGACTACTACAAAGACGAAGACGATGACCTCTACGGCTCCGATGATGTCAATCCCAAGTGCTTGTGCAACGCAGGTGATGTGGAGCATTTCGATGCAACTCAGGCAGGTGACTGCTTAGACACGGAACCAGAAGCGTATGCCGGATACCCAGAGGTCTGTGACAACATTGATAACGATTGCCAAGGCGGCGTCGACGACAATGTTCAGATGGCGTGTGTTCCGGACAATTACACCGGCGACGAAGGGTTCTGGATGGTCGGCCCCTGCATGAAGGGTGTCACGGTCTGCTCGGCCGGCCAGTGGGGAGCCTGCTCAGGCATGGTTCAGCCCTCGCCCGAGGATTGCAATGACGGCATCGATAATGACTGCAATGGCATCGCCGATAACCCTGAGTTGTGTGAAGAATCCGACGTTGTCGCGGATTGCGAAGGCGATGAATGCGAGTTCTCAGTCGGTGAAGATGGAGACGGAGATCCGGGTGACGGTGATGACGATGGTCCCTTCAATCCGCCTGCGCCAGAGGACGATCCTGAAGCATGCGAATACAACTGCGGAAATAACGTGGCGGAAGACGATGAAGGGAACCTGGTTCTCGACCTCACCGTCAGCGTCATCGACGTCCCTTATATTTGGGTCGCAAACTCGGACGATAGGACGATTTCGAAAATCAATTCCAAGACGGGACTCGAAGATGCCCGCTACAACGTGGGTTCAGAGTGCGAAAGTCCATCGCGAACCGCCGTCAACGAGACAGGTGGTGTTTGGGTTAACTGTCGTGGTGGAAGTCGCGTTGTACACATTGCGGGTGATCCCGGTACATGCATCGATCGTAACGGTGATGGAAATATCACCACATCGAGTGTCACTTACGACGCCAACGGCTCAAAAAGCATCAACATGCTGTCTTGGCAGGACGATGAGTGCGTTCTTTACAGCGGAACACCCCAGCCCGCGCCCAATGCACCTCAGTACGTGAAGGATAACCCGATGCCAACAAACTGCGAGATTGGACTACGCGGCTTGGCGATTCGTGCGGACGGCACCGTCCTTCTCGGCGGATTCGGTGGATGTCGCGACGGTCATCTCTATGGCGTGAAATTCGAGTACAATCCCGACGCTCCCTATCAGCAGGGCGTAAATCCAGCTGTCCATGCGATCGATCACTGGTACCTCCCAGACCTTGAGCACCGTTACCGTGATGGGCAGTTCTGCTCCTTTGACTACAATGCCCCGGCGTACGGATATGCGGTGGACCAAAAGGGACATCTCTGGGTGTCTTCCCTTACCAGCAATATCGCATGGGTCGACCTTGATGCACGTCGTTCTTGCTCCTTTGGGAGCAGTACCACCTACGGTATCGCTGTCGATTACGCGGGCCGTGTTTGGCTTGGAAACTGGAGTAATTCAGGGTGCATCGGATTCGTCTTTGAGCCGAATACCAAGTCGATGAAGTGCATCGATAAATGGGAGAACGGTAATAGCTTCTGGAGTGGAACCGAACTTGACAGTAGCCAGCACACCCGTGGTGCGTCTGCGTCAGCAGACCCGAATAAGCCTTTCGGATACTTCAACATGTCGAATGGCAATTTCGGTCCGGTGAAAGTGAAGGTTACCAATGAAGATCCCAACAATTTCGATGCACGGGTCGTTGGGATGATGCTCCTGGATGAGACCGGTGTGTGTCCCACCAACGGTTCGGGTTGTGGCGTCAGTTTGGACGGCCAGGGCGACCTATGGGCCATCGGAATGAATGCGTGTGGAACGTCAAGCGTAGACGGTAAAGACTACGGTAGCGTGGCTGTTAGTGCCGAAATCGATCCCGATAAAATCAATGGCTGGGTCAAACCCAATAATGGCAATGCCAAGGACTACGTGAAAGGACTGACAGGTCAGGGTTCCTATACCTACACCTACAGCGACTTCATGGGATACCAGTTTGCCACCATTGTGGATCCTACAGGCTTCTATGTTCAGCGTTTCATCGGTTGGGGACAGGTCGACCAGGCCTCCACCACGGAGTGGAATCAAGCGAAGGTGCACATCAAGGAGGGGGACAATATGCCACCTCTCTACATGTCATGGCGCTCCGGCAATTCCGCTGAAGAGATTGCTGAAGCGAGCTTCAGCGAAGCGGTTCAATTGAGCTGCAATAATGGCGAATGTGTCTACGATATGCCACCTGACTCCCTCGCCGTGATGGTCGACGTGAAGGTCACCCTCAAGAAAAACGAAGAGGGCGGCTCGGTAACGATTACGGGTATCTCCATGAAGGGTAAGAAAATCGGAGCGCAGTAAACTCAAGCGAAGAATTTCACACGTGAAACCATCACATGCCCCCCCGTGACCTAGCTTGGGCACGGGAGGGCTTTGTTGTTAAGTGGCACCTTCACTTGCTTATAATCTCAAACAGAGCAAGAGTGAGGTTCTTGGTGGGAAGTGTCGAACGACAAAACGCATTACCGTTCACCCGCCCATGCTTATTCAAACCCCATACGTAATCAAACCAATAGGGAACTCTGAAAATGAAACAGATTTTTGCTCTTGTGATCGCCGGTTCTTTCCTCTTCGTGGGCTGTGGCGGAGGTGCCTCGGGTGCTGTCGATTTGGTCGTGGAACAAATCGAGAAGAAGTGTGAGTGCAAGAAGCTCGCTAAGGATGGCGACAACGATGGCGCCGAAGCCTGTGCGAAAGAATACAAGGCTTGGAAAGACGAGACATTCGAAGCGCAAGAAGAGAAAATTAAAGAAGATATGAAGGAAATGAGTCCCGAAGAACTCAAAGAATTTGAGAACAAGATTCGTGATGCCCGAAAGACCGCGAAAGCCGCTTGCAAGGAAAGCCTCAAGTAGTTTTTGGCTTGGAAACACGAAACCCGCGGCTCTTGGGTCGCGGGTTTTTCTTTGCCTGCAGATGGCGCTTGCACTTGCGTCTATTCTCAAACAGAGCCACAGTGTCGGTATTGGTGGGGACTGTCACAACATGCAACGCGTCACCGTTGACCCGCCATGACTTAATCAAACCAATAGGGAACTCCCAAAATGAAAAAGATGTTTGCTCTAATTGTCGCTTCCTCCTTCCTTTTCGTCGGATGTGCAAGCGAGCTTGAGAACAAGGCTACGGCGCTTGTCGAAAAGGCATGTGCCTGTGGTGAAGATGCCAAGTGTAAGTTGGATGCTGGGCTCTCAGGTCTGAAATTGGCCAAAGAAATTGCAGAGGCCGAGGACAAAGGAGCTGCTGAAGCTCTCGCGAAATTGGCTGAGTGCAAGAAGTAAGCAGGCTCACTGAGCATTAAAAATCTAAACCCGCGACTCTTGGGTCGCGGGTTTTTCTTTGTCTGCTGATGGCACTTCCACTTGCTTCTAATCTTAATCGGGGCCACAGTAGGCCCATTGGTTGGGACTGTCGCTAGACTCAACGCGTCACCGTTGACCCGGCCATGGTTTAATCAAACAAATAGGGAACTCCCAAAATGAAAAAGATTTTTGCTTTAGTGATTGCTGGTTCTTTCCTCTTCGCCGGTTGCGGTAGCCACCCTGTGGTAGCGGTCGCCGAAAAGACCTGCGAATGTATGAAGTCGCCAAGCGAAGCATGCACGAAGGAGCTTGGTGCCCTTACAAAAGAGGCGACAGAGGCCGGAGCTCCGAGTGAAGGCGATGCGAAAAAAGCTGCAGAGATTGCCGCTGGATGCGTGGGTGCTGCATTGGGTCAGTAACCGAATTGTTTCGAAAGAAACATGAAGCCCGCGATCGTCATCGATCGCGGGCTTTTTTGTTTCATGGAAGAAAGATAACCGAAGCACCTGGCTCCTTTCCGCTCATTCACCTAAGTTGATGTTTCTTCGACATTGACTGTCACAACAATCTCAAGGAACACGCTCAATGATTAAGGCACGACACCTATCGACTGCACTTGGATGTGCGATATTACTTTTGATGGCCGTTGGTTGCGGAAAAGATGCCGCCGAGGCAACCGTAGCATCGATATGCGACCATGCTGATGAGGCTTACGCTGCCCAGGACGATAAATTCGACCGAGACAAATGCGAGAAGGCGGTCACTTTCGTTAAAGAAAAGGCATCGGCAGAGGACTTCAAGACACTCGCAGAATGCGTGTATGCAGCCAGCGTCAAGGACGAGGTCGTTGTCTGTGCTAGAAAGGGCCATGAGGCCGCTCTCAAGGGCAATAGTGATGCGGGTTCCGGTGGTGCAACTTCGAAGGTCTCCGTGAAGGAGCAGTACTTGGCTCAGGTCGATAAGCTGTGCGCCTGCATGAAAGATCCAGCAACGTCTAAAGGGTGCATGGAGCCTGTGAAAAAAGCGATCAAGCAGATCGAAAAGGACAACAGGGACATGCCTAAAGAAGAGCAGAAAGAGATCGAAAAGGCTGCCAAGGCTAAGATGGCCGACTGCATGAAGGCTGCGATGGGTGGACCTTCCAAAGCGAAGAAGTAGCCGCCCAATCCCATGGCCTACAATGACATTGTCAAAGAGGAACATTGCCAAAGAGGAGATGGCTCGATGACCTATCGACATTTTTGCACGTGTCTGGTTGTGCTGATTGGACTATTTGGATGCGGAAAGAGCGACGATCTCTTCGATGAAGCGAGCCTATCAGCGAGCACTTCCTCGAAGGCATCCTCATCCGGTGTGAGTGAGCCTAGCTCTCCGAGGAACCCATCGACCAAAGGGAAGGTTTCAAGCGGACTGGCGAAGATTCAGGCCCTCTCGGACGAGATTTGTCGATGTACGGATGATGCGTGCCTCGACGCTCTCGAAGGGGGATCCAAGCTGGTCTTGAAGGCCTTTACCCAGGAAATGATGGATACCTATCAGTCGATGGATAAGGTTCCCAAAGAGATTGTCGAGACAGTCAATTCAGCCAGAGATCGTGCTGGTGCGTGTGCAAAAAAGCTTTTGGGGCCTCTCTATCGGGCAAAGCGCGGTGGCAAGCTCAGCGAGGTGGCCGATAAGGTCTGTGCATGCAAGGAAAGCGCATGCTTAAAGTCACTTGAGTCGGTTGGCAAACAAGCAGGGGACGAACTGAAGGCAGCCCTCTTGGCCAAATACAAGACCAAGGAAGCGGTTCCGAAAGAGATTCTCGACGGTATCGGTGCAGCCTTAAGGCGTATGAAGGAGTGCGAGCAGAAGCTCTTGAATCCCCAAGCCCCTGCCGATGCCGCAGTTCCTGCGGGGCCAGCAGCGACCCTTACGGCACTTGCTGAAAAAGTGTGTGCGTGTGCGAG
>MDTD01166179.1_pt1 | contig 46679 bp, 40 predicted proteins | sample 811221 | NCBI WGS metagenome assembly MDTD01 (sample SAMN05326646, study PRJNA326480) | marine metagenome | isolation source: seawater | place: Pacific Ocean: South West | collected 2011 | reverse complement strand
GCTGGCCGAGGACGGCGACGTGTACACGCGATTCCTCGTCCGCGTCGAGGAGATCAAGCAGGCCCGCTCGATCATCAACCAGTTGATCGATGACATCCCGGGCGGCCCGATCGACGCGTTCGCGGATTCGAAGATGACCAAGCCGCGGAAGGAAGACGTGTACGGCTCGATCGAGGGCCTCATCCAGCACTTCGAGCTGATCATGTCGAACCGCGGGTGGAAGCCCCCGGTCGCCGAGAGCTACGGGGCGCAGGAGACCGCCAACGGCGAGCTCGGGTATTACATCGTCTCGGGCGGCGACAACCGCCCCTGGCGTGTGCGGACGCGCCCGCCGAGCTTTATCAACTACTCGGCGATGAGCAAGATGATCGAAGGGCACATGCTGGCGGACATCGTGGCGGTGCTGGGGTCGATCAATGTGGTGGCGGCGGAGCTGGACCGCTAGGACGAGCGCTTGCGACGAGCAACAACTGCAACAACGGCGACTGCAACAACCAGTGTTGGGACAGGAGCTGTGAGCAATGCCGCTCCCGTTGCTACGACAGCAGTCGGTTCGAGAACGCGGCGAATTGGTGGCGGAACTTCGCACTCCCACCACTTACAACCGGTCCTCAGCCGCTCGGCGCAGTAATCCGCAAGATCGTTCGCAAATACGTTTAGTGACGAAACTGCTTGTCGGAAAGATTCACGTAATTTAATTTGTTCATGTGGAGTCAGCGAACGTGGAGCACCTTTCGCCCGATCTTCCGTAGTTTTTCGTGTCTGCTCGTCGAGTTTTTCTCCGAATTCAGCCTTGACAGCTTCCGTGACATCTCGTGTCTGATGTCCCGCATGCAGTAAACCGACAGAGAAATCAACGGAACCAGATTCCGACGACTTGGATGATCGCTCTAACTCACCAATTAATTGAAGTAACGCAATCGCTCGCGGATCATCTGAGTAATCGTTTGGATCCAATGTAATTGCAAGCTCAGGTCCTTCTACTCCGTCTTCAGGCTGAGGCGAAGTCAGAAACTCGTAGAGTTCATCGATGAGTCTTTGAATCGCATCGTCATCGCCCGGCAGCGGTTCGATGCCATCGGATCTGGTCATGACTCAACTCCCGGCGTCACACCAGTTCGAGTTTTTGCTTCCACAGATGCCTTAGAAATTCGTAAGCCAGATCCTCCGTGTGCGAGATGCACCGCGTTTGCGGCCTGAAGTACATCGCCTATTCGCTTGCGAAGTGCGGAACGCGCTTCCTCTGAATCAGGGATAGGTGGTAACGCAACGCGGATCGTCAATGACTGTTGTGATCGATCATATTGATCATCAGGTGGCCACTCATCTGGTTCTCCATCCGGCCAAAGTGGACCAAATAGATCTTGAGAAACACGCGTTTCATTAGTCCATTGATTATAAATCGACAAATGTTTTAGTAAATGAAAATCATGTATTATTTCCGTTGATATATCAGTGCTTAGTTTGTAGGCGGCGGTTCTGGAGGCATAATACGCTGCCGCTGCCGCTGCCTCTGCTGCGCGGACGGGTGCTGGGCGTACTGAATAAGATACTGTGGCTAATGTGTGAGCAAGTGATTTTGCATAGCTACGCCACACACTGTTGGTGAGTGCGTCCAATCCTTGTATCGAGGGGTAGTCATTAACATTACGTATTATTGCAAGTGCCCGAGAATGCGTAACCGAATCCAAATAATTCGATGGTTTGCTTGCGATGTCAGCCGCATCAAGTGGAGTGTTAATATCGATTAATTTATTAATAATTTTAACCAATAATGGTTGTTCGATCAGTGGGCGAACTCGTAACGCACACCTCGCTGCAAACGCCAGCCGGGCCCATCTCGGCAACTTTTTCAGGTCGTCCTTGGTAGGAAACCCAGGCGGGTTCTCGTATCGTTCGGGCATAGGTGTCTCCGTCTTGTACCAAGGCACAGTCTACCGGATGGTGGTCAGGAGTCGCGTACTAATGGAATGAGCGTAAAAACCCTCCTCCGACGCCCTATGGCATCATTTTGAAGCCATTATCAAGATCCCATGTATACACCCCTCCCCAGGAACACCGCCCCCGCAGCCCGTGTTCACCCCTGACCGGGACGCGATGCCGCGTGCCGGAACGTGGCGAAGACATGAGCACGTTCGATGTCGGTGGGAAGGTGACGCTTGTGACAGGGGCGAACAGGGGGATCGGCACGGCCATCACGGCTTCGCTGATCGAGGCGGGGGCGGGCGTCGCCTGAGTCGGTGCTGGTAGTTTGTCAGCCATGAAGACAAACAAACTGATCGCGCGTGTCCTGCTTGCCTTCGTCGCCCTTTCGGTGCCCGCGTGTACGGGCACGTTGTGCAAGCTGCCGGCCGAGCGGACAGGGATCGATGTGATGACGGGCGCGTGGCGGATTGTGAGCGTGCGGGGCGAGGAGGTCGCCAAGACCTTGCCCGAGGGTGCGCAGGAGCAGACGCTGACGATCAACGATGATGGCTCGATCGCGGGCTTTGCGGGCGTCAACCGCGTGAGCGGACGGGTGGATGCCAAGAAGCTAGCGCAGGGCGTGTGGGAGGCGGGGCCGATGGTCTCGACGAAGATGGCGGGCCCGCCCGAATTGATGGCGCTCGAGCGGGAGATCATGCTCGTGCTGGAGAGTGCCGACGCGATCGTGCACACGGGCGGGTCGGTGGTGCTGACGATCGAGGGCGAGGAAGGGCTTGCGCTTATGCGAGGCGAGTGAGCGTTCGTCAATGGGTAGCGGGACGTCGCTTCCACAAGGCAGAACTTTCAAACACCCTCACCCGCCTCGCTGCGCTCGGCACCCTCTCCCCCGAGGGGAGAGGGAGGTAATCTGACCCCCTCCGTCAGCTTCGCAGACACCTCCCCCGTCGGCGACGGGGGAGGAGAGTCAGGGCTTGCGGGCTTCGATGTCGAGGCTCACGACGTAGTCGCTCATGGATGCGCCTTCCGGCAGGGCCTCGGCGATTTTCTGGTAGAGCGGGTCCTGCCAGTTGGTCATGGCCTCGATGTACTGGGGCTTGGCGGTCATCTTGAGGTCGGTCAGGCCTGCCCGCTGGACCGAAGCGCGGATGTCGTCGACGAGTTGGGCGCCGGCGATGCAGCCGACGAGTGCTTCGAGATCGGAAACGACCGATTCGGGCAGGGGCTTCAAGAGCGCCAGGTCGGAGATGGCGACCCGCCCGCCGGGCTTCAGGATGCGTGCGACTTCACGCCAGACGCGGTCCTTGTCGGGCGAGAGGTTGATGACGCAGTTGGAGATGACGACGTCGATCGAGTTGTCGGGGGCGGGGATGTTCTCGATCTCGCCCAGGCGGAACTCGACGTTGGTGAGGCCCGAGGTCTTTGTGTAAGTGGCAAGACCCGCGCGGGCTTTGGAGATCATCTCGGGTGTCATATCGACGCCGATGACCTGGCCCGATGCGCCGACTTTGGGGCCGGCGATGAAGCAGTCGAACCCGCCGCCCGAGCCGAGGTCGAGGACGGTTTCGCCCGGCTTGAGGTCGGCCAGCGCGTTCGGGTTGCCGCAGGACAGGCCCATGTTGGCATCGCCCGGGATGAGCGACAGATCGGAGTCCGAGTAGCCGACGGCGAGCGCGACCTGTTCGGGCGTGAGTGTTGTGGGGCCGCAGCAACCTCCACCGCCCCCACTGCTTTCGGCGCTGCTCCCGCCGCAGCAGCCGGTGGCTTTGGGCGCTGCGTTGACCGACGACCACTGCCCGGTTTTGGCGATCTCGGCGTAGCCGACGCGGACTTTGTCGCGGGTGTCGGTCGCGGCGGACGCGGTCGTGGTGCTCGCTGTGTTGGTGGATTCGGTGTCGTTGCAGCAGTCCGGGCCGCAGCAGGGCGACTTGTTCTCTGCCTGGGTGTTGTGACTCATGGTGTTTCTCCTGTGAGTGTGGGTTCGGGTGTGGACGTGGCGGGTGTGTTGCGTGTGTAGAGCTTGCGTCCGAGCCAGAGCGAGACGCTGACGAGTGCGATGAGGACGGGGACCTCGACGAGCGGGCCGACGACGGCGGCGAAGGCGACGCCAGAGCCGATGCCGAAGACGGCGATCGCGACGGCGATAGCGAGCTCGAAGTTGTTGCCGGAGGCGGTGAAGGCGAGCGTGGCGGCCCGTTCGTAGTCCGCGCCGACCTTGTGGGCCATCAGGAAGCTGACAAAGAACATGACGACGAAGTAGATGGTCAGCAGGATCGCGATGCGGACGATGTCGAGCGGGAGTTCGACGATCTTCTCGCCCTTGAGGCTGAACATGACGACGATGGTTGCCAGAAGCGCCAGGAGCGTGATGGGCGAGATGCGCGGCAGGAACGTTTGTGTGTACCACTCGTCGCCCTTGGCCGAGCGCAGCACGAGGCGCGTCACCATGCCGGCGAAGAAGGGAATGCCCAGGTAGATGAGCACGCTGACGAAGACCTGCGCGATGGTGACATCGACGACGGCTCCCTCGAGGCCGAGCTTCGCCGGGAGCCATGTGATAAAGACCCATGCGTACGCGCCGAAGAAGAGGATCTGGAAGATGCTGTTGAAGGCGACGAGGCCTGCGCAGTAGTCGTTGCTGCCGCGGGCCAGGTCGTTCCAGACGAGGACCATGGCGATGCATCGGGCCAGCCCGACGAGGATGAGGCCGACCATGTACTCGGGGTAGTCACGGAGGAAGAGGACCGCGAGCGTGAACATGAGAACGGGGCCGACGATCCAGTTCTGAATCAGTGAGAGGGCGAGGACTTTCCAGTCGCGGAAGACCTCGGGGAGTTTCTCGTAGCGGACCTTGGCCAGGGGCGGGTACATCATGAGGATGAGCCCGATGGCGATGGGGATATTTGTGGTGCCGACGGAGACGCTGTCGAGCGCGCCGCTGACACCCGGGATGAAGTACCCGATCCCGACGCCGATCGCCATGGCCAGGAAGATCCAGAGCGTGAGGAAGCGGTCGAGGAAGGCGAGGCGTTTGCGCGGGCAGGCGGGGGTGATGGTGGTCACGGGTTGGTCTCCTGCCGGTTCTGTGTCAGAAGTTCGGGGAGTGTGGTGATGAACGCGCGGATCTCGTCGCGGACGCGCTGGTAGTGCGGGAGTGCTTCTTCTTCGGTCTTGGCATCGGCGGCGAGCTTGGGCGGGTCGTCGAAGCCGTGGTGGATGACGCGGGTGTTGCCGAGGAAAACGGGGCAGTTCTCGTTGGCGTGGCCGCAGACGGTCACGACGAGGTCGAGCGTGTCGGGGTCGCAGGCATCGACGGTCTTTGAGGTATGGCCCGAGATGTCGACGCCGGCGCTCGCCATGGCTTTGACAGCCAGTGGGTTGAGGCCGTGCGGGTCGGTGCCGGCGCTGACGGCGTCGACCTGATCGGCGAGCAGGTGGCGTGCCCAACCCTCGGCCATCTGGCTTCGGCAGGAGTTGCCTGTGCAAAGGAAGAGCACGCGGGGGCGTCGGTCAGCCACAGCAGTCTCCTTCCTCGCAGCAGTCGGCGGGGGCGAGCTCGTCGATCGCGTCGGCGATCGCGCGGAAACGGGCGGCCAGGTCGGATGGGGCCTCGTACCAGACGGTTCGGCCCTGCTTGTTGGCGGTGAGCACGCCCGAGCGGGCCAGGGTGGCCAGGTGTCGGGCGACCATCGAGAAGTCGAGGTCGCAGCACTGGGCGATCTCGGTGACCGAGCAGGGTCGGCTGCACTTGACGAGGCAGGCCAGGAGCTTGCCCCGGGTGGGGTCGGCCAGGGCCTTGAAGAGCTCGGGATCGAGGAGCGCATCGAGGCGGGCCCTGCGGCGGGCGGCCTGCTTGGGGGTCGCTGGTTGCTTGAATACTTGCGTCATAATGCAAGTATACATTGCTTTTGGACCACGTCAAGGCACCCGGGGCAAAAGCGGGCGACCGGATCGGACCTACGATTCGGGTATGACGCGAGATGTATCGGCCAGACGGCTTTGGATCGCCCTGTCCGCCCTTCTGGGGGTGTTCTTCGGCGTTGGGTGCAGTTCGACGTACACGGTTGATGTGACCAACTCGACGCGTTCGACGCTTGAGGCGAGGCTCGAGATCGAGAGCCTGGGCTCGGGGCAGGCGGTGCTGACCAAGGCGGTGCTGGGGCCGGGCGAGTACCGGACGCTCGGGCCGGTGAAGGCGCCGATCACGGACCGGGTTCGGCTGACGGTGACGCGGGCTTCGGGCTCGGGCGGGTTTGCTGAGCGTGTCAGGCTCGACGCGGGCAAATCGTTCGCGGAGATCGGGGCCGACGAGTACGGCGGGTCATCGCTCGACATCTCGATCCGGCGGGATCCGTGAGTTTGATCTTGAAGCGAGACCGCTGTTCGTGGAGACTCGCAGTCGAAGGAAGGGGCACGCGCATGGGAAACGGAACACGGGTCGTTCGGATCGGGCTCCTTACAGTCTTGGCGGCGATGGCGGCCGGCTGCTCGGGGACGTTCAGCGCGAACGTGGCGAACCAGTCGCCCCACCCGGTGCGCGTGGAACTGGCGTACACGTCTTGGTACGGCGGGACGAAGGTGCTCGAAGCCAAGCGGATCGGGCCGGGCGATGTCGCCGAGTTCGGGCCGACCAAGGCGCCCAGGTCGCACGCGCGGCTCTTGGCCCAGCCAGAGGGCATCGCGGCCCCGCGGGCGAGCGTCAACATCCCGAGCGGCCAGACGACGGCGCACATCGTTCCCGTGACGCTGCCGAGCGGGATCGAGGGTGTGAAGTGGCGCCGGGTCGAGGGCAGCCCGAACTGAGTGTGGGGAGAGAGTGATGTTGATTCATGTGATCGGTGTTGCAGCCGCGATGTTTCTTGCTCAGCCCGAGCAGGACGAGAACACGCCCAAGGTCGTGTTCCCGCACCCGCTGATGACGGAGGTTTTGGCGGTTGTGCCGAGGGACGGCGGCGACGCGAACATGGACGGCGTGCGCGATTCGTCGGGCGATGAGTTCGTCGAACTCATGAACCCGCACGACGAGGCCATCGAGCTGACCGGGTACACGCTGAGCGACCGCAACGCGGGCGGGCAGGGCGCGGTGGAATTCACGTTCCCCGAGTTCACGCTCGAGCCGGGCGAGGTGGTCGTGGTGTTCAATGGACACGGCATGAGCCCGCGTTCGGACGTGGGCACGCCCGAGGCGGCAGCGGAAGAGAAGCACGCCAAGCTCGGCGTGTGGGTGTTCTCGATGGAGATCACCAGCGAGTTTGCGGGGTTCTCGAACAAGGGCGACTGGGTGCTGCTGTCGGACCCGAAGGGGCGTCCCGTGCATGTGATCTGCTGGGGGTCGTTCAAAGAGGAGCTGCCCACGGGTGACGAGCTTGTGGTGGAGCGGCCGGAAGAGGGCGGCCGGGGGAGTCTGTGCCGATACATGTTCAGCGGGCCTCTGGTCGGGCATTCGGCGCTCGACGGGCGTCAGATGAGCCCCGGGAAGCACCCGATCGAGTCGATCTACGCCGAGGATGATTCGGGCCGCTAGCATCCTGTCGGACCCTGATTGAGGAGTCGTTTGTATGGCTTGGATCACGAAGAACAGCGCCGGCGCGACGGTTGAGAAGCGAGCCGAGCCGTACCTGACGGACGCGATGCGGAAGCATCTGAAGGACGAGATCCTGCCGCGGTACGAGACGACGCTCGGCGCGCTGCTGCCGACGCTGCACGAGATCCAGCACACCTACGGCTGGATCCCTCACCAGGCGATGCTGGAGGTGGCCGAGTTCCTCGAGATCCAGCCGAGCGACGTGATCGACACGGTGACGTTCTACGAGGAATATTGGACGCACCCCAAGGGCGAGCACGTCGTGGCTGTGTGCCGATCGATCGCGTGCGAGTTCTGCGGGCAGGGCGAGGTGACCCAGGCGTGCAAGAACAAGCTGGGCATCGACGTCGGCGAGACGACCGAGGACAACGCCTTCACGCTGATCGAGCTGGAGTGCCTTGGCGCGTGCGGCGGGGCGCCGGCAGTGCTCGTCGATGAGACGCTGCACGAGTTCGTCAAGCCCGAAGAGATCCCGGGATTGATCGACGAGGCTCGGCAGCAGAAGCACGGGCACTGATCGAGGCCAAGAGCACGGCTGACACAGCCGTGGCACAGGAGTAGAGGAAGGCCCCCACCCGCCTCGCATTGCTCGGCACCCTCTCCCCCGAGGGGAGAGGGAGGAAGAGCCTCATGAGCAACAAGAAAGAGAGCATCTCGCGGAGCCTTGGGAAGTTCACCGGGGAGATCTGGCGCGCGCTCAAGGCGCCGGCTGAGGGTGCAGAGAAGCACGAAGTGAAACGCACCGTCGAGACCGAGGAGCGCGACACGCCCGCCGGGAAGGTGACGCTCCGGCGGACGACGATCGAGGAAATCGAAATCAAAAATGAAGACGGGTGAGTTGCTGCAATGCGTGGCGGTCCTTCGCCGAGCAGCATCTCACCCGCGTCTTCAACAGAGGAAGCGTGGTTGCAGAGCAACCAATATGTGATCAGCAGTTGCAGGAGTGGCAGAATTCGTCCACTTCCTTCTCTGCTTCTTCACGGGTTTTGCCGTAACGCTCCTGGATTTTGCCCGCGAGCTGATCGGCCTTGCCGTCGATGACGTCGAGGTCATCGTTCGTGAGCCTGCCCCACTTCTCCTGGGCGCGGCCCTTGAACTGTTTCCATTTGCCTTGCAGCTGGTCCCTGTTCATTGTGGTCTCCTTGTGATGCGCGTGCTGGTTGTGGTGCACGCTTGAACCAAGAAGATCATGGGCCGGCGCGGTGAACGCGCTGTGAGCAGAGGATGATTGTTCGTTCATTCTGACCGAGAGCCGGTCTACTGCACCGCGAACTCGGGCTTCTCGCGGCGCTGACCAGTCACCCACTCGTAGATATCGAGTGTCTGGCGGGCCTTGGCCTGCCAGGTGAGGTGGTCTTCGACGCGCTTGCGTGCAGCGGCCCCGAGGTTCTCGCGCAGGTCCTTGTCGTGCGCGAGCTGGTCGAGGTGGATACGCATGGCCTGGGCGATCTGGTCTTTGGTGCCGAGCTGGACCTTGCGGCCGCACTCGTCGGTGATGAGCCCGCCCGGCCCGCCGTAGTCCACGACGACGCTCGGCAGGCCGGCGGCCATCGCTTCGACGACGACGCCCGCGCCGAGCTCGCGGATCGACGGGAACACAAAGACGTCGGCCGACCGCAGGAGGTTGCCGACTTCTTTCTGATCGACCCAGCCGGCGAGTTCGACGGTGTCTTCGAGCTTGTGTTCGCGGATGAGCGCTTCGAGCATCGGGCGGTCGGGGCCGTCACCGATGATGAGCAGGCGGTGCTTGCGGAGGTCTTCGCTCTGGGCGAACGCGCGGATGGCGACGTCGGCGCACTTGTAGGGGACGAGGCGCCCGACGAAGACGAAGGTGAGGCGGTCGGAGTTTGAGGGCGTGCGCGACTGGAAGACGCTCGGGTCGACGCCGACCTCGGGCAGGAGCACGACGCGGTCGTGGCACCACTCGGGGATGTCGTTCATGGTGTGCTTGAAGCCGGCGAGGATGCAGGCGGACTTCTTGTAGGTGCGTTTGAGGAAGGGCAGGTGGCGGTAGGCACCGCGGATGTAGGTGAGCCACTCGCGTTCGCGCGCCAGCTCGGCCTTGAATTCCGGGGGCCACTTGAGCCCGCCGTTGAGCGGCCCGAGGACGAAGGGCACATCGCCCCGGCCGGCGATCCAGCTTGGGAGCGTGGGCGACATGGGCGTGATGCGGTGAACAACATCGAACTCTTTGTCTCGGATGCGCTTGCCGAGGTGTTTCCAGGCCTGGCGCTCGAAGGCGATGTAGGGGAGATAGCTCATCGCGATGCCGGCGGTCCATGCAACGGACTTGCCGCCGCGGATGATGGTGCTGGCCTTGTACATGGGCTTGGCGATGTACTCGTTGTCGAGGTAGACGACCTCGGCCTTGCCGAAGCCGTGCTTCTCGATGTTTTCGCGATTTCGGACGTGCGTGGCGACGGTGACGTCGCAGACCTCGGCGAGCGCGAGCGCGGCCTTGTAGCCCACGATGGGGAGACTTGGCCATTCGGGGTTGCAGCTGTCAGCCAGGATCAGGGCGCGCATGCGGTGCTCCGTGGGTCGCTCGTTCGTCCCCGCGTGCGCAGGGTTTCACGGAGGCTATCGGCCAAACGGGTGGTCCGCATGGGTTATTGGCTGTCAATCCTTTTGTTGTGGGTTCTCGTGTGCGGCGGGGTCCTGTAGGCTGGGCTGACAACGATTTTGGAGAGAATCGAGGAGAGGAGAGAGCCATGCTGCGTCTACTGGCTTGGGTTGTCGCGTCGACCCTGATTTTGGTGCCGGCGTACGCCCAGTCGCCCTTCCACGCCGGCCGGGCGTACGGGTCGCTTACAGCGATCACCACGTCGCCATTCCTGGCTTCGCTGGAAACCGACGGCACGTTCGCCGTGTTCGAACTCGACAACCCCAACTTCAACGGATTCCACGGCGTCGAGTGGGACATCCCAAGACAACGCGTCGTGTTCATCGCCGACGTCAACGGCGATCGGAGCCTCGGTTCGGTCGATGAGACCTTCGACCCCGGAAGCACCAGCGTGCTCCTCACCGGGCTCGGCGCCGACGCGTCGCAGGTCGATGTCGATCCGGAGACAGGCGAGATCTACTGGTGGGAAGGCGGACAGATCAAGAGCGTGGGCCCACAAGGCGGCGGAACCGCGACGGTCGTCGCCGACAACGTCCCCGAGCCCAGAGCGCTCGAGATCGACTTTGAACGAGGCGTGTATCTCGGATTCAACACCTTGCAGAACGAGCTGTTCTCGGGTCCGCTCGACCCCGCTGCCACCCCGACCACCTTTGATGTGCTGGCTGCGAACGTGTGGGACATCGCCATCGACCCCGTCACGGGCGACTTTGTCTGGACCGAGTACGGAACAGGTACTACAGGTTTCATATCCGTCGTTGTCCGTTCTACGAACACCTTCGGCGGCGCGGAAGCGATCATCGGCAACCTCACACAATCGATCGAGTACCTCGATCGGTTCGTTGGGGTTGGTGTCATCGGCACCACGATCATGGTGACCAGGCAGGACGCTGTCAACACATCAATCGTCGAGACGCGGGTTTACGACACCACCACGGGCACGTACGAAACAAGACCCAACGGACTGTCCATGATGGACATCGAGTACTTCATTGATCCGGTCGTATCGCACCCCGAAGCACTGATCGTCGACGCGGGCGATGCCGCGGTGCTCGAAGTCGGCTCGTTCGATGATCAGGCCGTCTACCAATGGCTCAAGGACGGCGTTGCGATCACAGACGACGGCAGAGTCGGCGGCACAAACACGAGCAAGATCACCTTCATCCCCGCAGAATCGGGCGACACCGCTCTGTACTCGTGCCTGGTCACGAACAGCGCGGGCGAGATGCAGACGAGCAACGAGGCGATCCTCGCGGTCCGCGGGAGCCCGACCCCGAGTTGCCCGGCCGATCAGAACTTCGACGGGATGCTCAGCCCTGCGGATTTCAGCTCGTGGGTCATGAATTACAACAACGGCTGCCCCTGACCATTCACGACGTTGTTGCGTCTTGATGATCGGGGCGGTTCACGAACCGTCGATCATGTCGAAGACGCCGCCGAGAACCGAGCCCTCGCCCTTGTTCGCGCGGCTGGCGACGATGACGCGGTCGGCGAATCGGCTGAACGGGAGGGTCTGGAGCCAGATGGTGCCCGGGCCGGTCATGGCGGCGTAGAAGAGGCCCTCGCCGCCGAAGAGCTTGTTCTTGATGCCCTTGACCCACTGGATGTCGTAGCTGACAGATTTCTCGAAGGCGACGAGGCAGCCCGTATCGACGCGCAGCGTTTCACCCGCGGCGAGTTCGCGCCTGATGATGGTGCCGCCGGCGTGGAGGAAGGCCTGGCCGTTGCCCGAGGGTGAGCTGAGTCGTTGGAGGATGAAGCCCTCGCCGCCGAAGAGGCCGACGCCGAGCTTTTTCTGGAAGGCGATGCCGATCTCGACGCCGCGGGCCGCGACGAGGAAGGAGTCTTTCTGGCAGACGAGTTCGCCCTGGTGGTCGGCGAGTTCGATCGGGATGACGTGCCCTGGGAAGGGTGCGGCGAACGCGCAGTCCCGCCGGACGTTGCCGTGGTTGGCGAAGTAGGTGATGAAGAAGGACTCGCCCGTGACGACGCGCTTGCCCGCTTCAAAGAGCTTGCCGAATACGCCGCCCGTGCCGCCCGATTTCATCGAGAGCTGGGTCGCCATCTCGACGTCGGGGTCGAGATACATCATCGCGCCGGCCTCGGCCACGACCGCTTCACTGGGGTCGAGCGTGATGATCACGGCCTGCATGTCGTCGCCGATGATTTTGTAGTCGATGATGTCCGCGCTCATTGGAAGGGCCTCCATCCGGAACTTAAATTAGTAGTTATTTGGTATAGTTCGGTGTGCGTTTCATATACTTCTTCGCATGATCATATACACAAGCTGGACTTACAAGGGTGACCATCGAGAACCAAATGTTCCATTCGAAGTTGATGGTTACATAGTTCACTTTGAACTTGGGGCGAACCTCATTGCCGAGGTCTATCCGAATGAAGAAGATCTCGATGCTTTTGCACCGCTACAAGTGGACAACGAACTCAACTACTTGTTTGATTCAGCCAGGGGTTATTTACCAGCTCTAGCTATCGCCAAGGCTTGCTTTGAAATACAATCTGACGGCATATCAGAGTCTGAATTCGTTGGGTCCGTCAAGTCGCAACTGGAAAGGGCTCTTCTTGACCAACCAACCTCTAGAGCCACAATCGTCCGAAGCCGCAGTGATGAAGTCGGCTATCGCAGCGCCGGGGAGTTCGTCTGGGCACTTCGGGTCAACGCAAACTCTCAACAACTGACATGGATTGCATCAGATGGGTGCGTCTACATCGACGATCTCCACACTTTCGAAGTGAGCGAAACACAACTTCATAGACTATCTCAGTAGGGTATTTTTTCCGCAATACCAGCTCACCACTCATATCATGTCCACTTGTTTCGCTTCGGACTCTTTGGTCAGGCTTTGCGTCGACAAGTCACTCCAATGCCCGCCAGACCAATCAGGGCCAGCGAGGCCGGCGCGGGGATGACGAAGACGTTGCCCGTGAGCATCGCATCCGTGTTGGCGGCGATGATGTCGGCGAGGCTTGTGTTCTCGATCTCGCTCAGCCACGGGAGCAGGTCGGCGTCGTTCAGGTAGAAGAAGCGGTCGCCGTCGCGGAGGCGGGTGAACTGGTCGGTGAAGATCGCCATGAGCGTCTCGCCGACGGCGGCCCCGGGGGCGTGGTCCTCGGCCATGAGGCCGATCCAGGCGTCGATGTTGTCGATGTCGCCGAAGGTCGCTTCGAGCGAGGCGGCGAGGGTTGTATCGCTGGTGATGTCGTCGAAGCTGTCGACGGCCGGGAGTCCGAAGTCCTGACGCATGGTGTTGTAGTCGGCGATGCCGTGGTCGCGGCCGCGCTGGAGGTTGATGGCCAGCAAATCGAGCCCGCCCGAGCCGGGAGGGCCGAAGAGCATGTTGCGGACGTCGTCGATGACCTGCGTGTCGATCTCGTTGGCTTCCTGCCAGGCGAGGCCTCGCAGGAGGTCGTCCATCTTGCCCTCGGGCGTGATGAGGTCGGGGTTGAAGAAAGACTCGTGCATGTCGTACGAGCCGTGGTCCTGACCCTGCGGGCCCATCAGCAGGAGCTCTTCGTTGAGCATGGTGTGACCGAAGCGGTAGGCAGCGGTGCTGAAGGCGGCGGACATAGACGGATCGACAGTGTCGTCGTAGCCGGTGTACGCGCTGAGGGTGCCGCCCATCATGGAGGGGAGCCAGTCTTCGTAGGTGATCTTCTGGATCTCGGCGCCGACGATCTTGCGCGCGGTCTGGTAGACGGTTTCGTCGTCCCAGCCCGGGTTCTGTGCGCTCAGGGTGTCGGCCCAGCGGTTGTGCTCGCGGACGAAGAGGGTGTGCATGGCGGTGAGGCCGACCTGTTCGTTGGCACGGATGTCGCCACCCAGGAAGAGGGATTCGTCCGGGGCGCCGATGTCGTTGGCGTTGGGCAGGCCGAAGGTGTTCTTGGGCATCATGCCGTCGTCTGACATGAGCAGTCGTCCGCCTGTGTGTTCGCGGAGCGTTGAGGCCCTGAGGTCGTCCGAGCCGTAGACCATGGACCCGTCGAGGTAGTGCGTGATCTCGTTGGCGTGCTGTCGCGGTCCGGTGACGCCGTCGACGTAGAGTGAGCGGTTGAAGTGGATGGTGGCGGTGCCCGAGTTGGTGGGGTCGAACCAGGGATCGCCCGCGGGGACGGCGATGCTGGCGGGGTCGGCCGCGTTGGTGCCGACGAGCGCGAAGTCGTGGTCGATGAACTGCCCCCACTGCCAGAACATGCTGGAGAGGTCCATCTGGTTGCCCAGGGGCGCCGACTGCGTGCCGAAGGTGTTTGAGATCTGGCGAGCCGACGGGCGTGGCATCATGGAGCCGAGGCCGTCGCTGTAGGTCGCGCCGCTGGCTTCTCGGAGCAGGAGCGAGCCGACCGACCCCATGGTGGGGTTGGCGAGGTTGTTCCCGGAGCCGTCGATGGTTCGGTATTCCTGAGCACCGGCAGCCAATGTCAGACCGGTCGCCAGAGCGACAGTCGTCGTCGATCGCAGCATCTATTGATCCCCTGTTGTGCGCACGGGACGCGCGGTCCCTTGGGGCAATAAACACCCATTGACGCCGATTGCCAGCCAAACCACGCATCGGCCTGCTCTGCGGGGGATGTTGTCCGCGGGCCCGGGGCCGATACCGAACCCGCGAGGGGGCGATAAGGGTGGTGGTCGGGCTGCGGGGAGGCTCGGTGACGCTAGTATCTGGCCCCAGAAGACCCCCAGAGCCCCACTTGCCGGGGGCGGCGGAGCGATGACCATGGCCTGGCAGCCCAAACTGAGCGAGCACGTTCTTTGCAAGCGGATCCCGACGCCTCCCTACGGAGACTTCAAGGACCGCCACATCGTCGGGTATGACGAGTACGTCAAGACCGGGGGGTACCAGGGGCTCCGCAAGGCCCTGACGATGAAGCCTGCGGATGTGACCAATGAGGTCAAGACCTCGATGCTCCGAGGTCGTGGTGGCGCGGGCTTCCCGACGGGATTGAAGTGGACCTTCCTTCCCCCGATCCCCGAGGGCAAGAAGCCGGGCGACGAGGGAGCCGAGCGGTACCTGGCGATCAACGCGGACGAGTCGGAGCCGGGCACCTTCAAGGACCGCCTCTTGATGGACTTCGACCCGCACGCGGTGCTCGAGGGCATCGCGATCTGCTGCTACGCGTGCGGTCTCAACAAGGCGTACATCTTTATCCGGGGCGAGTATCACCACCAGGCCAAGGTGCTCGAGGACGCCATCAAAGAGGCGTACGAGAACGGGATTTTCGGCGACAAGGGCCTGATCAACTCGGACGATAACACGGGCGGAGAGAAGTTCCGCGTCGATTGCTATGTCCACCGCGGGGCGGGGGCGTACATCTGTGGCGAGGAGACGGCGCTGCTTGAGGCGCTCGAGGGCAAGCGGGGCTGGCCCCGGATCAAGCCGCCCTTCCCGGCGCTCAAGGGCCTGTTCGGCAAGCCGACGATCATCAACAACGTCGAGACGCTGGCGCACCTGCCGACGATCATCGAGAACGGTGCGCAGTGGTTCATGGGTCAGGGCCTCGAGAGCACGATCGGTGGGCCTCCGAGCTTTGGCACGAAGCTGATGGGCATGTCCGGGCACGTCGAGCGTCCGGGCGTGTACGAGTTCGAGCTGGGCATTCCCTTGCGCACGTTCGTGGAGGACTACTGCGGCGGGATGCGCGGCGGGAAGAAGTTCAAGGCTGCCATCCCCGGCGGGGTCTCGATGGGCATCCTCGGGACCGACCAGTACGAGGCGGAGCTCGATTTCGATATCGGACGCAAGTACAACGTGTTGGGTCTTGGGACGGCTTGCCCGACGGTGTTCGACGAGGACACGGACATGGTCGCGGTGGCGCGGAACGTGGCGCGGTTCTTCAAGCACGAGAGCTGCGGGCAGTGCACGCCCTGCCGCGAGGGCTCGGGTTGGCTGTATCAGCTCATGTGCCGGATCGAAGAGGGCGATGCAAGGACGAAGGACCTGGATCTGGCGCTCGAGATCGGGACGAGCATGGGCTCGATGCCGGGCACGACGATCTGCGGCCTGGCTGACGGGAACAACTGGTCGCTTCGGACGATCATGAACAAGTTCCGGGGCGAGTTTGAGGCGAGGGTGCGTCCCTCGCACGTGCCGGTGACGGTTTCGATCGGTGCCACGGCCCGGGGCTGAGTGCGACCGCGTCCGGTTCTGGTTGTAACAGACAGACGAGGGTGAAAGTCATGCGTATCCGGCGTTTGCTGACAACAACGATTTCGCTTGCATTGGGTGGTTCGGTGCTGGCGCAGCCGCTGGCGCAGGGGGTGCCCACCGACCCGGACAATATTCCGGGTCTTGAAGTGTTCATTGAGCACGCCGAGAAGTTTGTGCCTTATGCGCGGACGGAGACGGGCGAGGCCTATCTCGACGCGGTGAAGTCGCTGCCGAATCAGCTCAGGCGGTATCTCTGGGTCGATCGTCAGTTCACGCAGGCGTACACGGAGGCCGAGTATGCCGAGCTGGACGACAGGCAGCGTCGGGGGCTGAGCTTCCGCCCGGTGACGGAGCTTGCGTATTACATGGCGATCTCGGAGCGTCCTCTGATCGACATGCTGCCCCTCGATCTTGTTGTGACCGGCACCGAGATGGAATCGCCGGAGGGTCTGGCGGGCAAGAAGGTGCTGCTGTACAACCCCCGCGTGATCACGCAGGGGCGTCTGCTTGCGAGCCTAGGTGCTGATGTGACGATCGTGCACGACCAGCAGCGCGTTGCGGCTCTGTACTCCGAGCCGGGCGATGCGGGCAAGATCCGGGGTCACGGCGGCCAGCCCGATGGCTCGCTGCGGCTGATCCGCTCGTCCTGGCCTGCCGAGGACGCGGACAAGGTGGGCACGGGCTACGACCTGATCATCGCCAGCGACTGGATCTCGCGCGGGCTGAGCTTTAAGACGGCCCAGCCGCCGCGTTGGATCACGCCGGGTCGCCCGCTGCGACCTCTGGCCGGCGAGCCCGACACCTTTCTGGAATCGGTTGCCAAGGCACTGGCTCCGGGCGGGCGGTTCATGAACTACGCCTACGGGCCGATCCAGCCCCGTGTGCCCTCGCACAACCTGCCGTACTCGGATGTGATCTTCCCGTTCACGAGCGAGATGATCGAGCAGAGCGGGCTTGAGGTGCTGGCCCTGGACGCGGACGACACGCTGTACCTGCTGCAGGCGTCGGTGGCAACTGGTTACGGCGAGCCGATGGTCCGCGAGGAGGACGAGATGCCCTCGATGACGTCCGCGTACACGATTCTGGTGAAGCCAGAGGACGAGGGCGCCTCGGAATAGGCCCGATTCGGGGTTGTTTTCGGACGGCGGGGCTCGGCCGGATGATCGGGGCAAAGTGCTCGCCTTGCGGGGCCGAAATGCCTTACATTGTCTGCGTGGGCCGTCGCCGGCCTATTGGCGTGTTTGCCTGAGCGGCCGAGGAGCGACCCGAGCCGCCCGGATCAGTCCAAACGATGGACGAGAAACCAGAGCCTCCTGCGGAAGACGACAGTCCGGGCCGACCTAGGACCGGTGCAGTCGCGCGCCGAACACTCACAGCCGACCTGCTTGATCCCCGTGCGCTCCTGACGCGCAGCGAGGGCGATCGCCTGCGCGGCTTGCTGGACGCTCTCTGTGATCATCTGGCAGCAGACGGGCTGACCGGGGAGATCCGGGCCGAGGTCGTGGACGACGAGCGGATGAGCGCGTTGCACAAGCGGTACAAGGACACACCCGGCACGACGGATGTCCTGACGTTTGATCTCTCGGGCGATCCGGGGGTGCTCGACGTCGACATCGTGATCTGCGCCGATGAGGCTCGCAGGCAGGCAAGAACTCGCGGGCATGGCCCCGCCGAGGAACTGGCGCTCTACATCGTGCACGGCGTCCTGCACTGCACGGGCTACGACGACCACGAGGACGCGGGCGACCTGGGCGCGATCGCGATGCACAAGCGCGAGGACGAGATCCTGTCGGCGATCGGCGCTGGCGTGGTGTACGCGGCACGTGAAGCCGAGACCGACGCCGGGACAGGGGGCGCGTCATGACGGCGACGATGGCCTTCTGGGTCGCGGTGGTATCGCTGATCTTCGGCGCGGTGTGCTCGGCGCTGCATTTGTCGCTGCGCGGGCTCTCTCGATCCAAGATCGACCAGCTCGCCGAGCGGGGCGCGAACGGTCTGCGCGAGCGGGCATCGAAGATCATGGCGGACCGGACGGGGCATGCGTCCTCGATCGCCCTGCCGCGCGTTTTGGCCAACATTCTGGCGGCGCTGGCGATGCTGATCTGGGTGAACAAGCTCCGCGGGCATCCGCTGGAGGTCGGGTTCACGGCGAGCGACATCCTGATCACGACGGTCGTAGCGACGCCCGTGATGTGGCTTTTCGGGTATGTGTTGCCGCTATCGATCTCGACGCACGCGGGCGAGCGGACGGTGCTTGTGTTCTCGCCCCTGATCCGCTGGGCGCATCTGGCGCTGGCGCCGGTCCGGCGCGTGCTGCACGTGATGGACGAGGCGGTCCGCAGGCTCGCGGGCGCAACGACGGCCAACGGCTCGGAGGCGATCAGCGCGGAGCTGATCAGCGTCGCGGAGATGGGCGAGGCCGAGGGTCAGCTCGACGAGACCGAGCGCGACATGATCGAGGGTGTGGTGAGTTTCCGCACGACGAGTGTGGAGCGGATCATGACGCCGCGCACGGATGTGGAGGCGATCGAGCTGACGGATGATCTCGACGCGATCGTGGCGACAGTGCAAGAGATCGGTCACAGCCGGATCCCGGTGTACCGCGAGAACCTCGACGACATCGTGGGGATTCTGTATGTGAAAGACCTGCTCGCGTGGCTGGGCAGCGATCGCAAGGGTCAGGCGTTCCATCTGGAGAAGGTGGTGCGCAAGGCGCTGTTCGTGCCCGAGCAGAAGGCGGTGCGCGAGCTGCTGGCCGAGCTGGTGACGAACAAGGTCCACCTGGCGATGGTCGCCGACGAGTACGGCGGGACGAGCGGGCTCGTCACGATCGAGGACATCATCGAGGAAGTCTTCGGCGACATCTTCGACGAGTACGACAACGAGGAAGACGGCGAGCCCTCGCTCAGTGTGGACGCACTCGAGCGAGTCGCGCACGCGGACGCGGCCCTGCGCGTGGACGAGGCGAACGACGATCTCGAGGCGCTGGGCGTGGAGATCCCCGAGAGCGACGAGTACGACACGCTCGGCGGTTACGTGGTGACGACGCTGGGGAGGATCCCGGAGACCGGCGAGACGATCAAGCTGGAGGGGGCGCTGGTGCGCGTGACCGAGAGCTCGCCCACGCGGGTGGTGCGGGTGACGATCGAGGCGCGTGACGAGGCGCCCTCGGCCGAGCCCGCATCCAGCAGCACAGAGCCGACGGGCGACTGAGCGTGATCGCGCCCGGGCGGGCGGTCCCCTACCATCGCCCATGCCGATGCAGCTCTACAACACACTGACGAAACGACGCGAACCGCTCACGCCGGGCGATCCGAGCCGGATCACGTTTTACACGTGCGGGCCGACGGTCTACGACGATGCGCACATCGGGAATTTCCGATCCTTTCTGGCAGCGGACGTGCTCCGGCGCTGGCTGGAGAGCCCGCTGTGCGAGGTGACCGCGCCCGACGGCTCGGTGCACAAAGGGCCCCGACAGGTCCGGCACGTGATGAACATCACGGACGTCGGGCATATGACCGACGACGACAACGCCGACGGCGGGGGCGAGGACAAGATGGAGGCGGCGGCCAAGCGCCTGCTCGAGCAGAAGAAGGCCGGCGCGAGCCACGTGGGCGTGGTCGACCCGAACGACCCGCGCCAGATCGCGGACTTCTACGCCGAGCGGTTTCTCGAAGACGCAAGAGCGCTCGGGCTCAAGGTCGCCCTGGAAGCGCACGAGTCGGAAGCCAGGCGCAAGGAGCTGATGCCCAAAGCGACCGAGTCGATCGCGGGCATGGTCGCGATGATCGAGGACCTGGCACAGAAGGGCTACGCGTACCGCGCGGGCGACGCGGTGTACTTCGATGTGCAGAAGTTCAGCCGATACGGCGAACTCTCGGGCAACACGCTGGACAAGATCCGCTCGGGCGCGGGCGGTCGCGTGTCGGCTGAGCATACTTCTGAGAAGCGTTCGCCCGCGGACTTTCTCTTGTGGAAGACGGACGCGAGTCACATCATGCGCTGGCCCGGGCCCGTGATCGATGGCGAGGCGATGGGCGAGGGCTACCCGGGCTGGCACATCGAGTGCTCGGTGATGGCGCGGGCGGCTCTGGGCGATGTGATCGACCTGCACTCGGGGGGCGAGGACAACATCTTTCCCCACCACGAGTGCGAAAGGGCGCAGAGCTGCTGCGCGACCGGGCAGGACACGTTCGCCAGGCACTGGTTCCACGGGCGTTTTCTGCAGGTCGAGGGCGAGAAGATGTCCAAGAGCAAGGGCAACTTCTTCACTGCTCGCGATCTCTTCGCGCAGGGCCACGAGCCGGCGGCGGTGCGTCTGGAACTCATCAAGACGCACTACCGCAGCAACGCGAACTTCACGATGCAGGGGCTGAAGGACTCGGCGCGGATGATCGAGCGATGGCGCGCAGTGGTCGAGGAAGGCGAGAAGAACCCCGGTCCCGCGAGCGACGAGGGTGTGCTGCACGCGTTCGCCGAGGCGATGCAGGACGATCTGAACATGTCGGCAGCGATCGGCGCGATCAACGCATGGCGGGGGCACATCGAGAAACCGACGTCGGGCGACGCTGAGATCATGAAGCAGATCGACGCGGTGCTCGGGCTGCTCTCGCTTGAGCATGGGAAATCCACTCAGACCGAGATCGGAGTCTTCCTCGACGGCATCACGCCGAACGTAGAGGTGGAGGGTTTGCTCGCAAGGCGAGCCGAGGCGCGGAAGGCCAAGGACTACGCGGCCAGCGACGCGATCCGCGATGAGCTGGCGGGGTTGGGCTTTGCGATCAAGGACGTGGCCGGCGGGAAGGTTGAGGTTTCGCGGAAGTGAGTTGACTTCCTCGGTGGGGGGCCCATCCGACTATTGCCCCTTTCTGTGCAGATGACACATAGCCGGGTGGCGAGACGCCGCCCCCACCGAGGAATGGAGTGGGCTGATTCATGAGACCGTGTGTGTTTCTTGATCGTGACGAGACGCTGATTGCCAACGCGACGCTGCCCCCGCCCGAGCGGCCGCACCCTGCGTGGAAGCCGGGGGATCTGTCGGACGCGGAGCGGGTGGTGCTGCTGGACGGCGCGCTCGAGGCGTGCCGGATGATGCGCGGCGCGGGGTATGCGCTGGTGGTGGTCTCGAATCAGGGGTGCGTGGCGCGCGGGTCGGCGACGATCAAGGACGTCGAGGCGGTCAACGCGCGGGTGAGTGAATTGCTCGTGGACAACGCGGGTGTGCCGCTCATCGAGCGGTTTTACTACTGCCCGTACCACCCGCAGGGGAACGTGCCCGAGTACACGCGGGAAGACGAGCTGCGCAAGCCGGCGCCGGGGATGATCCGGAAGGCGACGGGCGAGCTGGATCTGGATCTGGAGCGCTCGTGGCTGATCGGGGACATGCCCAGAGACTGCGAGTCGGGCGTGAACGCGGGGATCGACGCCGAGCGGTGCCTCCTGATCGGGGAAGAGGGCCGATTCGAGAACGTGCTGGCGGCTGCCAGGCACGTCGTGGAGGCGGAGCTGATCGAGGACGGGGCCGGGCTGGGCAAAGACCCTATTCTTTGAGCGATGTCTCTGCACCCGACGACGCCGTTGCGGATCGTGGTTGTCTGCCCGAGCTGGGTGGGCGACGCGGTGATGGCGACGCCGGCCTTGGGGCTGATCCGTCGGAGCCTGCCCGGTGCAACGATCGGGGCGTTCTGCAAGCCGGGCGTGGCGCCGATCCTCGATGGGCTCGATGTCTACGACGAGCTGATCACGATGCACCCCGGCGGCGTGATGGGACATAAGCACTCGGCCTCGAAGCTGCGGATGCGCGGCTACGACACGGTGCTGCTGCTCACCAACTCCTTCTCCACGGCCCTGATCGCGCGGATGGCCGGTGCGCCCAGACGCATCGGGTACGACCGCGATGCGCGGCACCTGTTGCTGACGCACCGATTGACCGCGCCCAAAACGGATGAGGGCAAGTGGGCGATCGTGCCCGCGGTGGATTACTACTGGCACGCGGCCGAGACGCTGATCGCGATGACCACGGGCGAGCGGGTGGACGACCTGCGTCCGGCGGACGAGTCCGGCGCGCATCGGTTGCCGGCGGGCACGTACATGGAGCTGGCCTGCACGCCGAGGGACCGCCAGGAGGCCGACGACGTGCTCGCCAGGGCCGGGGTGCTGGATCGCCCCTACGCGGTCCTGAACCCGGGCGGGAACAACGAGGCCAAGCGCTGGCCCGCGGACCGGTTCGCTGCCCTGGCGGATCATCTGGAGGGCACGCACGGGCTGCGGGTGCTGATCAGCGGCTCGCCTGCCGAGGCGGATCTCGCGTCCTCGATCGCGAGGATGGCCAAGACCGAGCCGATCGCTCTGCCAACGCTCGGGATGACGCTCGGCTCGCTGAAGTCGATCATCGAGCGATCGGAGCTTCTGGTGACGAACGACACAGGGCCCAGGCACATTGCTGCGGCTTTCGGCGTGCCGATGGTCACGCTGTTCGGGCCGACGGACCACCGGTGGACAACGATCCCGACACGCCCCGAGGGGCCCGAGACGGTGCTGGTCGCCGACCCGGAGCTGCCCCTGACCGAGTCGGCCAACGACCACCCCGAGCGGTGCCGGGTGGACCGGATCGGGCTGGACTCGGTGGCGCGATCGGTGGATCGGCTGCTCTCGGCGGCCCGGAGCGGGGCCTGATAAGTCGTTTCGGGCGTTGAAGTTCTGCGAATCGCCAAGGGGCGGACGACATTGAGTTGACCGGGACGGCCTCGGCTGTACGATTGGGCCTGCCGACGATTCGGGCCCTGGCCCGGGCTGTTGGTGACAACGCGGGGACGTAGCTCAGTTGGTAGAGCGCTTGCATGGCATGCAAGAGGTCGGCGGTTCGACTCCGCTCGTCTCCATTTACTTCCCCAAGCACAACACAGTCAGCAGCAGGATTCGCGGCCGCGAAGTCGGGTGCCGATCTGTCTACTCGGATGGCGCTGACTGATCGAGCAGGTTGGAGCTCTCGGTGCGTCTGGCCTCCATGTCGGCCAGCTCGGAGGCGGTTTCGTCCTTGGCGACCGAGGGCGTTGGCTTGGCCGCGTGGTGCTTTGGCGTTCCGGACGTCTTGCCGGGCTTGGGTGACTTCGCGTCCCCGCTGAGGTTCGGGGCCGCGCCTTCGAAGCGGAGCTTGTATATGGGTTCCGGCATGTCGATGTTGCGGTTGTCGAACTCGACCTTGATGTGCTGCATGGCAGCGCTGCGAACCTTGCCGAAGTCGTGCTTGGATTGATCCACCCAGCCGAAGAAACTGATCTGGATACTGGAATCGCCCAGCCCGGTCACGATGCCGAAGGGCTTGGGATCCTGCATGACGCCCTCGGCGTTCGAGAGGATCTCGACGCCGATGCTCAGGGCTTCCCCGAGATCGACGTCGTAGCCCACGCCCACTTCGAATTCAAACCTTCGGCGGGGGTCGGCGGAATAGCTGACGATAGTGGTCTTGAACACAACGGCGTTCGGGATCCGGACGATGTTGCCATCGAATGTTGTGAGCACCGTTGAGCGCGAATTCATGGATGTGACCAGGCCCTCGTGGCCGTCGATGATGACATGGTCGTGAGGGCGGAACGGCTGGCGCACCGAGAGCAGAATGCTGGCGATGTAATTCTCGACAAGATCGCGGAACGCAAAGCCGATCGCGATACCCGCGACGCCCGCGGCTCCGAGCACACCACCGACGAGCGCGGTCGCGTCGAGAATCTCAAGCGCCAGCAGCAAACCGAGGACGCCCACCGCGAGCTGAACCAGACGCTGAGCGATACTGATCAGAAACGCGTTGCGCGAGATCTGGCGGAAGGGCCAGTCCCATTTCCCGACAAGCCAGGCGAGCACGAACGCGAGGACGACAACCACGAGTGCGACGGGCACAAGGGGGAGCGCATCGATGAAACCCGCGAGCCTGCCGCTGACACGCGTGGTGGCGCCGCGGATGCGCTCACCGACATCGTGGGTGACGGTGATGTTGTTCTGAACACTCTCAACCCCCGCTGCCGCTCGGACGACCTGCTCGGCTCGTTCGACAACCGCCGGGTCGTCGGCGACCCCGCTGACAACGGCCGACCCGCCCTGAATGGTGACGCTCTCATCATCCAGACCCTCGATCGACGAGAGTGCCTCGAGTGCATCGGCCTCGATCTCGGCTCTGGTGGGTGACTGCTGCTCACCCTCTTGCTCGGATGCCGTCTGCTGCGCAGGCTGACTCTCGTCCTGTTGGGCTGCTGCTCCGGTTCCTCCGAACAGAGCACAGCAGGCAAGGAGCATGAACATCTTGAGAAGCAGAACAAACCGGTGTGACACTGCGCACGACTCCTGCTGGCCCGCGTGGACAGGAAGACGGCGGGCATCGGGGCTGGTTGTGATGTAAGTAAGAATGATACAGCCGCGATGTTAGTTGAATTTCACGGAGCCCTTGGCCTGCGCGAGCGCCTGTTTGGCTGCGTCGGCCGAGCGGATGAGTCTGCCTGTGGTTGAGCTGATCTCGAGCATCGGCTTGCGCGGGTCGAGTTTGGCGGTGACCCAGCCCTGGATGTACATCGCTTCGAGGGCCTGGAGGTAGCTCGTCACGAGGCCGCCCATCGCGCCGGGCGCGACCCGGCCCTGGAGGTTGTTCACGATGGCGTTGTAGATGGTCGCGAGGTCCGAGGTCTGCTGGAGGATCTCTACCATGTTGCCGTAGACACCCGCCAGTGGGAGGACGGCGTCGCCTCGTCGGTAACAGGGCACGCGGATGATCTTGCCTTCGCGCAGGTCGCCGATCTTGTCCTTCTTGGCGCCGCGGAGATTCAGCTTGAAGACGTTGAACGCGGCGATTTTCATGTTCTGCTCGCCGCCCAGGAAGCGGTCGACGAGGTGCCGGCTCGCGTTCAGATCGAACGAGCCGAGCGAGGCGTGCCCGACGGACTCGTTGGCGAAGCCGCCTTGCGCGAGCCAACGCCACGCGTCTTTGGGCGCGAGCTTCAGGCCCGCGTCTTTGGCGATCGCCGAGCAGTGGTCCTGCAGATCGGTGAAGCAGCCATTGGCGGCGTACCAGTACTGCGCAAAGCGGATGTGCTGATCGATGTTCTTGCGGTTCTTTTCGTCGTACCGCTTGCGGATCCACGCGGCATCCTCGGCTCCGCCCTCGATCTCGAGTATCGAATAGGCGACCTCACGCGCGGAGTTGTGCGCCAATGTCATGCCCGCGGCGAGGATCGGGTCGGCAAAGCCGGCCGACTCGCCGCAGAGCCACCAGTTCTCGCCTGCCAGCCGCTGGGAGAGATGCGACCAGTTCTTGGTCGAGTGGACGCTCTCGCCGCCGAGTTCGCACTTGGCGTCGGCCAGAAGGGCCGCGATGTCGGGCTCCATCTCAAGGGCCTGCTTGTAGAGCTCGTGCGGCGGGAGGTTCTTGGCCTTGTAATGCTCCGAGGGGCAGATCAGGCCGACACTTGCCCGGCTCGGACCGAGCGGGATGAACCAGATCCAGCCGAACGGCAGCGAACGCACGAAAACGCGGGTGGCGCCGTTGCCGATCTCGACTTTCCACTTCGCGTTGTCCCAGTAATCCCAGAACGCGACGTTGCGAAGTTCCTTGGGCGCTTTGCTCTCGACGCCCATCGCCCGACGCAGCAAACCCACATGACCCGAGGCGTCGACGTAGTGCCCGGCGGTGATCGTCTCGCCCGAAGCGAGCCTGAAGCCGGTGATGCGGTCGTCCTCGCGCATGATCTCCGCAACTGCGGTCTCCTCGCGGACTTCGGTGCCGAGTTCCTCTGCGTGGCGCAGGAGGATGTCGTCATAGATCGCGCGCTCGACCTGAAAGGCGGTGTGCCGGCGTTGGCCCTCGAACTTGCCCGGGCGGGGTTCGTCGACAAATTCCTCGGCGGGGTAGAAGTCGAACTCCCAGTTGTCGCCCGTCTTGCCCCACGTTAGATTCGCGCCGATCTTGACGGGGAAGTTGGCGGCCTCGACCTTCTCCCAGACTCCCATCTCATCGAGGATCGCGCTGATGCCGGGCAGCTGGCTCTCGCCGACGTGCTCGCGGGGGAACTTCTCTTTCTCAATGATGAGGACACTGAGAGCGGGGTTGTACTTGCGCAAGAGGCTGGCGACGGTGCTGCCCGCGGGCCCGCCGCCGACGATAGCGACGTCGTAGTGGTTATTGCTCTGGGTCGTCATGTGCATCCCGGATCAGAGGTGTGTCCCACAACGATACAGGACAAGCCCGTCTCCGGGTAGGGGTGTGTGCGCCTGGATCGGGAGTTTGCCCGCCGACGACAGGCCGGTAACCGGGTCAGTCGGTGGCGTCGGCCTGCTCTTCGTGCTCGGTGGTGTGCATGCTGCGGGCCAGGTCGTCGCGGAGGCGTTCGTGTAGCGAGCCCTCGTTCAGCTTGCGCACCGCCCGCTCGGCTTTGTCGAGCACGCCCGAGGTCGGGTACGCGAGATGACAGACGGGGTCGCCCGGCGCGACGCTGGGCAGCGTGGTCATGCCGAGGATGATGCCATCCCGCGGCGCGCGGAGCACGTGCTGCTCATCGCCGACAAGGTTGGTGTTGGTGGCGATGGGCTGACCCTTGTCGACGATGTCGCCCGGTGTGACGTGGAACTGGAGGAACCCGCCCTGGGTGGCGCGCACCCAACTGGTGGCGTCCGTCTCGATGCGGTACGCCGGACGCCTGAGCTTGCCCGGGATCATGCCGAGGTACTTCAGGCAGTTGCTGATGCCCCGGTGCGCGTACTCGACGACGGACGGCTCGACCTTCCAGACCTCTCCCGCCTCGAGGATGAGTGTCTGGCAGCCGATCTTGCAGGCGCTGATGCGGAGCGAGCCCTTGGGTCCCCTGCCGTCGACGATGAGCTCGGCCCCGAACGCGCGGGCGAACTCGGCCAGCTGAGGGTTCGCCATGTCCGCGCGCACGTTGGGGAAGTTCGTTCGCCTGACGGCTGCGGTGTGCAGATCGATGCAGTAATCGGCGCGCCGGACGACGCCATCGAAAAAGGCGTGCGCGAGTCGGCTGGCGAGACTGCCGTTGGCCGAGCCGGGAAAGCAGCGGTTCAGGTCGCGGCGATCGGGCAGATACCGCGAGTGCCGCTCGAAGCCCATGATGTTGACGACGGGCGCGAGCACGAGTGTGCCGGCGGTCAACTCGAACGGGTGCTCGCGGATGATGTGACGGATGACGCCCGTGCCGTTGATCTCGTCGCCGTGGACAGCCGCGGTGATGAGCAGCGTCGGGCCCGATGCGGCGCCCCGCCAGACATGCAGCGGGATGGTGATGTTGGCGCCCAGATAGCTCTCGCCCACGGACATGCGCACCGAGGCGTTCTCGCCCGGCGGGACATGCGTGCCGAACCAGTTTCCCTGATCGGGATCACGCGGGGTCATGAATCGGACTCCAGCTCGGCGATGAGCGTCGGGTCGAGCTTCTGCGCCTTGATGGAACGCTTCCTGCGTTTCTTCGCGGGAACGAGATCTCGCATGTCATCCAGCCTGCCATAACACAGCAAACGATCGTCGGCCTCGAGCACGCGGGAACTCTTGGGGATCGAAACGACCGACGTCCCGCGGTGGAGATTCAGCACGATCACATCGCGCTCGCGGAGGCCCGACTCGGCGATGGTCTGCCCGACGAGCTTGGATCCTTCGGGGATGAGCAGCTCGGCGACGCCGTAACCCTTGGAAACGGTCAGCCGTTGGCGGATGTCGATCTCTGGGAAGTTCACCTGGTTGGCGATGTAGTCAATGATCGTGCCGGCGATGTCCAGGCCCGTTGCGCCCTCGATCCCCTCGAGTCCGGGCGAGGAGTTGACCTCCATGATCTGTGGCCCGTCCTTGCCCTCGAGCATGTCCACGCCCGCGACACGCAGGCCCATGATCTGGGCCGCGCGAACGGCTGTCTGTTTGTAATGCTCGTCAAGTTCGACGGGCTCGGCGACGCCCCCCCGGTGCACGTTGCTGCGGAACTCGTCGCCCTGGGCCACCCGGCGGATCGCGGCGACCACGGTATCACCCACGACGAACGCGCGGATGTCCCTGCCCTTGCTCTCGGCGACAAACTTCTGCACCAGCACGTTCTGCTTGGCGCTCTGCAGTGTCTCGATGATGGCTTCGGCGACCTTGGTCGACTCGGCAAGGATCACGCCCACACCCTGGGTGCCCTCGAGGATCTTGATGATGACCGGCGCCCCGCCGATGCGTTCGATCGCGGGCAGCACGTCCTTGCGGTCGCGGACAAAGGTCGTGTGCGGGATCCCGATGTCGTGCCGACTCAGGATCTGGAGCGAGCGGAGCTTGTCGCGGGAATTCGTGATCCCGTTGGCCGTGTTGGGGGTGTAGATATCCATCTGCTCGAGCTGCCGCACGACCGCGGTGCCGAAGTACGTGATCGAGGCGCCGATACGCGGCAACACCGCGTCGAAATCGGGTAACTCCTTCGAGCGGTAGAACAGATCCGGCTCGCCCTCTTCCAGCTCGATCGCGCAGCGGAGCGTGTTCAGCACGCGCACCTTGTGTCCCCGCTCCTCGGCGGCCTGGATCAAACGGCGCGAGCTGTAACACTTGGGCGCCATCGAAAGGATCGCGAGTTTCATGGGTGTGCCTTCCGGGGTTTTCGGCTCGTCAGCAGATGGGTCCGAGACGAATCCACGAGGAATAGTCCGGAAAGCGCCTTGCGCCCGATGAGCATCCGGCAGCGCATGTTCTTCCGGCAGACGAGACCGATCTCGATCTCTCGCTCCACCTCACCCACCCGCATCAGTGTACGACACACCGTTCGCTCCTGAAGCTCGCCCGTGCTCGGTTTGACCCGGCTTGTGCGCACGGCGTCGGCCTCGATCCATTTCGTCAACCGCTCGGGTCTGAGCCGCCAGACAACCTCGAACCGGACACGCCCGTTCTCCAGGTGCTCGAACTGGGCGACGTCGATCACGCTCGTGCGCGCACCGGTGTCAACTTTGGCGTGCACGCTCGACAACCCCCATTCCGGGAGATCGACGCGCTCGCGCCAGCCGATACGGATAAGTGTGTCTGGTGCGTTCAAACAAGGCTCCGCGTGTGGGGTTTGATTCTAGAGTGACCACCCGATCGACACCACGGGCGGCCCGGGCCGTGCGCCCGGTCTCGCTAGAATCCGCCGATGCGCTACCTGAACCTGATCGCCCTTGTGCTCATGCTGGCCCTCCCAGCCGTCGCGGCCGGGCAGGATGCCGACCAGTCGCCCCCCCCGGCACAGCCCACCGAGCTGACGCCCGGCATGATCCAGTCCGAGCTTGATGCGCTCGAGTCGGCCCCGGATATCGCGGATTCGGTCCGCGAGGAGGTCGGCGAAACGCTCCGCAAGGCGCTCGAGCTTGCCAAACGGGCCGAGGGCTTCGCGGCCGAGACCCGGCAGTACCGCCAAGCCGCCGAGAACGCCCGCGAACAACTCGCAACGACCGAGCAACAACTCGAAGAACAGAAGACTCAGCCGGTCGAGGAGATCCCGGCCGATGCGACGCTCGAAGAGATCGAGCAGCTCCTGGCAGAAGCGACGGTCGAGCTCGCCTCGGCAAGACAGACACTGACGGACCTGCAGGCTGAGGAATCGCGCCGACTCGAACGCCGGGCGGTGATCCCGGAACAGACCTCCGCGGCCCGGAAACGCCTGACCGATCTGCAGGCCGAGCCGCCCGTGCAATTGCTGGAAGGGGAATCGTCCAAGTCACTCGAAGCCCGCCGACTGCTCCGCAAGGCGACCGAGCTTGCCATCCAGCGCGAGATCGAATCGCTCGAAACCGAGCTGGCCAGCTACGACGCCAGGCGGGAGCTGCTTCCAGCCAAGCGCGACCGAGCGAATCAGCTCATGGATGCCATCGAGTCGCGGGTGAACACCCTCCAGTCGGCAGCGAAGAAGCGGCGAGAAGCCGAGGCGCAGCAGGCGGCCAAGGAGGCGATGCACCAGGAGGCCGAGGCGGCCCAGCTGCACGAGGTGCTTCAGGCGTACGCCGCCGAGACCGCCGATCGAGCCGCGGCCCGCGCCGGCGCTCAAGGCGAGGCGACACGGATCGATACCGCCGTGAGCGAGTCGTCCACGATTCGGGCCGAGATGTCGCGTTGGCGCGCCGAGTTCGCGTCTATCCAGCGCCGGCTCGGCGCAGCCGGTCTGAACCGGGCGACGGGGCTCCAGCTCCGCAAGCAGTACGACAGCCTGCCCGACCCGGACGACCTCGAACGCCGGGTGAGGAAGTCCCAGGAAGCCGCCGAGGACGCCGAGTACCGGCTCATCGAGCTGCAGGAAGAACGCGCGGCCCTGGGAGACATCGACGAAAACGTCGACGCACTCATGGCGCAGATCCCCCAGACCGAGATGCCCGAGGACCGCAACCGACTCGAAAGCGTCGCGCGCAAGCTCGTCATCGACAGACGGGAGCTCGTCAACAACAGCATCGCCGACACGTCGGCGTACTTCGACGCCACCATCGAATTGAACGACGCGCTGCGCGAGAAGCTCGTGCTCACGGAGGAGTACCGATCGTTCATCGAGGAACGCATCTTCTGGGTGCGCAGCATCGCGGGCGATCGGATGCTCCGGACGAGCGACGTCCGCGAGACGACGGCCTGGCTGCTCAGCCCGTCCTCGTGGATCGAATCGATCCGTGCGGTCGGCACTTACACGCGCCAGAGCTGGGCAGCGATCTCCGGCGTCGTCATTGTTCTGGCGATCATCTGGTTGCCGCAGGTCCGCATCCGGCGCCGGCTGCGCCACCTGGGTGAGCTCGTCTCGCGGTACAACACCGACGCGTACATCCACACGCTCGAGGCGTTTCTCTGGACGTTCGTGCGGGCCCTGCCCGTGCCGGCCACGCTTTGGGCGATCGGATGGGTGCTGGCCAGCCCGATCGACCAGACACGGGTCGCCGCGGCCTTCGGGTCCGGGCTCGAGGACGGAGCGCTGCTGCTCTATCCGTTGATGTTTCTCCGGCAGACGTTGCGCACGCGCGGCCTCGCCGAGGCACACTTCCGGTGGCCCGCGCAGTCCATCGCTTCGCTCCGTCGCCACCTGCACTGGCTCATGCCCGTCCTGACAGTGACCCAGATCATCGTCAGCGCGATCGAGTACGAGAGCCAGGACGCCTACAGCGCCTCGATCGGGCGTATCGCCTTCACCGTGGGTCTCGTCGCGCTCTCGGCCTTTCTCCGACGCGTGCTCAAGCCCCAGGGCCAGGTGCTCAAACGCTTCATCGAGGACAACCCGGGCGGGCTGATCACGCGGCTGCGCTATGTGTGGTACCCGCTGGCCTTCCTGCTCCCGATCTCGTTCGCCGTGCTCAGCTGGACCGGGTTCCACTACACTGCGCTGCAGCTCGAGATCAAGCTCGAGTACTCGCTCGTGCTCGCCATGGCGCTGGTCATTCTCAACGGCGTGATGCTGCGCTGGCTCTTCATCGCGCGTCGGCGCGTGGCGGTCGAGGATGCCAAACGCAAACGCGAACAGGCCGCCGCCGAGGCCGAGTCCAAGCACGAATCCGGCGGCGAGCCCCAGGCCGAGGCCCCGCCGCTCGACGAGGACAAGGTCGACCTCCCAGCGCTCAGCCAGCAGACAAGGCAGCTCTTCAAAGCCGCCTCGACCGTCACGGTCGTGCTCGGGCTCTACCTCATCTGGGCGCAGGCCCTGCCCGCGCTGCGAATGCTCGACCGCGTGCAACTGCTCCCCGAGATCCGAATCACCGAGGGCGAGCCCACGAGCGTGGCACAGCTCACCACGCCGGAGCGCTCGACCGAGAAGTCATCCGGCGAATCGAGCACATCGTCCCCCGAGCTTCTGTCGGGTCTGTCGTCCGAGCTTTCGCAGGACGCCTCCGACGGCGACATGCAGATCGTGCCCAAGGTCTCGATCACGCTCGCCGATCTCGGGCTCGCCATCGTCGTGCTGATCGCCACCTGGGCGTCGTTCCGGAACGTGCCGGGCCTGGTCGAGATCGTCGTGCTCCAACGCCTGCCGCTGGATTCGGGAAGCAGGTACGCGCTCTCGACGGTGATGCGCTACATCATCGCGACCATCGGCGTGCTCGTGGCTGCGGGCACGATGGGTCTGGCTTGGTCGAATGTGCAGTGGCTCGCCGCGGCCCTGACCTTCGGGCTCGCGTTCGGGCTCCAGGAGATCTTCGCCAACTTCATCTCCGGGCTCATCATCCTCGCCGAGCGCCCCATCCGGCTGGGTGACACTGTCACTGTGGACTCCGTCACGGGCACGGTCACGCGCATCCGCATGCGTGCGACCACCATCACCGACTGGGACCGCAAGGAACTGATCATCCCGAACAAGACGTTCATCACCTCGGACGTGATCAACTGGACACTCTCCGACCCCTCGCTGCGCATCACGATCCCCGTCGGGGTGAGCTACGGCTCCGATGTGGAGAACGTCGAGCGAACCCTTCAGCGGATCGCGGGAGAGAACCCCGTCGTGCTCACCGATCCGAAGCCCTATGTGCTCTTCAAGAGCTTCGGTGACAGCACACTCGATTTCGAATTGCGGGTGCACATCCCGTCCATCGAGCACCTCGTCTCCGTCCGACACGCCCTGCACATGGCGATCACCAAGGCCTTCCGCGAGGAAGACATCGAGATCGCATTCCCCCAGCAGGATCTGCACGTGCGGTCCATCGAAGGGCTCGAAGGCATCCTCAATCAGACCAGGAAAGGCACCCCGGACGACGAAGGCTGATCGGAAGCCGCGGGCGACATACACTGGCTGAGCGGGACCAAACGCCCGCGTTTGGTGCGGTGGCAGAGCGGTTGAACGCGCCGGACTTGAAATCCGGTATGGCCTTCGGGTCATCGGGGGTTCGAATCCCTCCCGCACCGTTGTCGGCAAAGCGGGCAAGTGAGACTTGCCTGCCGGACATACAAGCACTCTCGCCCGATCGACAGATCTCCACACATTGCAACGGGAGGACAGGCCAGGCCCATCCTCCCGTTACAGCATGTGGTATCGAGAATTAGTTCGCTCGGAAATCACGCTTGGGCGGGGTCATCGGCGTGCGGCCCTCAAAGCCCCTTGGCCTCGGCTGATGGCTCCTCACCCGCTCAGGCCGAGGCCGAGGGGGATAGTCCGACCCGTTGGTTGATTCACCTTCCTCGTCCGCGTTCTTGTCTCCCGAGATGGCATCCAGCGCCGACGCCGCCAGGCCCGCCGCAGCCGCGGCTCGACTCACCAGCTTGATCGTGCGACCGGGGCCGAAGAGGGACACCGCCAGAAGCGCAGCGCTCCCCACGATCATCGGGTTGCGGGCGGCTAGGTCCACCGCCGATTGCTTCAGCCCCTCCAGCTCGTCCGTGAGCGAGTCGCCTTCCGTGGTCTTGTTCGTTCCGGGAGTGACAGCGTCTTTCATTTTGTCTTTCGCCTCCTCGGCTTCCTGTTTGGGTGTGGAGAGATCCATCGCCATTTCACCCGGCAGTGCTGCCTCTTCCGCATCCGCCCCGGCGCTCTTGGCGTTGGCGAAGAGCCACAGGCCAATACCCACTACCGCCAGCGCACTGCCAACCGCACCGAGCGCCAGGGGCCAGCCCCATCCCTCGGCGATCCGGATCGTCAAACCCGCCAGAATCACCGCCAGACCGAGGGCGAAGACGAGCAAGCTCGCGAGCAGAACCGCCGAACTGACGAGCGCCGCTTTGACGCGTTTGCTCGCCAGTTCGGCTTCGGCCCGGAAGAGATCGCCGCCGCCCTCGAGGAGCTGCTGGATGCGTCCAAACAGAAACATTGATTAACGCCTCGCCAGAATTCGGCCAACGACCACGCCTGCGCCCACGGCAAGCAGGATCGAGGCGGTCGGACGCTGCGAGACCTTGTCGCAGAACGACCCGTGCAGGTCCTTCGCCGATTCGCTGACAGAGCGGGCCATCTCGCTCGCCGACTGGGCGCCCTGACGCACAGCCTCGATCGCCTCCTGCGTCGTGTGCGCAGCCATCTGAGTGGCGTCCGATTTCAGCGTGCCGAGGTCATCCTTGACCGTCGCGGCATCCTTGCGGATATCCTGCATGCCTTCACGGAGCGAGTAATCACCACCCGCTTTCTTGTCTGACGTGTTCGTACTGGTCTTGGTGCCTGAGTAAGCAGCCATCGTGTTATCTCCCATTCAGGTCCACCGTTGCTCACCGGCGGCAACGGCTGTGACATGGAGATATTCAGGTGCCCGCGTGACTCCCCCATGAACCCGGGATGAAAATCGTTTGAGTTTGTAAAATTCGTATCCACGCCGCTATTTCTCACCCCGCGTTCCCGCCCCCAGAACCAAGGTCTTCGGACGTTATGGAATACTCGACACAAAATCCGAGCTCCTGCGCAAAGCGTTGCGACTTGTCGTGTTAGTTCCCGCCTCGCGTTCGACTGCACACCTGTTCCACAGCGCACTCCGATGACTTGCGAACAATCGCGCCTTCTGTACATTGCCGACACCGGCGCCGCTCGTTGCCGGCGCCAAGTTCTTTGGCTGCTCTGACACAGGCCAGTTCAACACGTCAGAGCAAAGAAGGGGGTTTCATATGAAACTTGCAAGCGCGATCGGTGCAGGCATTCTCGTTTCACTTGCGGGCACAGCCGCCGGGCAGTGCGGCACACCCTGCACAGAACCGGGCGACTGCCCGCCCTCGTCGATCCAGTCATTCGGTTACTTCTCGCCAGCGTGTTGTGTGGTCGACACGTCGACAACACGCCTTTGCAGCAAATACACAACGACCTATACCACCATTGATTGTGAATTCACCGGCGTGGTAAGCGCGCTGGCGAACACGGCTTCAACCGCAACGTACTCCTCCACTCCAGGCGGTTGTGTCAGCTCGTTCAACAACACAGACACACCCACGCCATGCTCGGACACGGGCCCATCCGCCGATCTTGATGCTGGCCAGTCATCCTCAGCGACCGCCTGCAGCTCCGCGAGCGCCGGCCCCGTGTCTTCTTCGCACTACGCCCACTTCTCTGTTTCAGCGTCTTCAATCGAAGCCGTCACTTCCTCGCGCGTGACGAACGTCGTGAACTCCTACTACGACAATTGCGCTTGTGAAGACGCGGGCTCCGCCTCCGGCATTGGTGCCGGGTATGCCCAGGTCAATACAATCGGAGGAATCGGATACGACTGCGAGCCCGGCGGACAGATTGTGGCCGACCACGACACGTCCGCAGGGAGTCAGATTGTGCACCGGAACGCTGCTCGCAATGTAGATTGCGATGGATGCGACCCGTGCCGTCCCGGGAGCGGTCAACCTGTCATCTCCGAGATCGCCCGCAAGACGCTCGTTGAACGCGACGCGGCGGGCAACATCGTCGCCACGCATACGGACACATTCTTCCTGGTCGAGTACGACGACGGCACAAGCCACATGCAGAACACGCTCGACGTCTACGAGAACGCGGGCAGGTCCGGCTCCCGGCTGATCACACTCAGCCCCAAAACCACCAGCTTCGACATCATCGCCACGCAGCAAACCTCGGGCGCGCCCGTCACCTGGAACACCTGGATCGCCCTGACCGAGTCCGCCGGCACACACTGGGCCGACGCCGACTACCGACTCGAAGCCGACCTCAACATGGACGGCTATGTCGACAACCGCGACGCCGAACTGATCTTCGAACACCGCGGCGCACTCGATGTCGACGGCAACGGCACGACCGACGCCAAGGACGCAGCAGCCATGCTCGCCATCCTCGCCTCGGGCGAACTCGCCGGCGACCTGAACTTCGACGGCCGGATCGACGTGGGCGACTTCATCGAGTGGAAGAACGCCTACCAGACCCTCGCCACCAACTGATCCCACACTCATACACAAAGACGCATCCGACCAATGCAACACCGACCGGGGCTGTGTGCCGCCCCGGTCGGTGTCGTTCTGGAGTGAGACAGGGAGAGTGTGAGAGAAACCGCCTGTGTTAACGACCGCCTTCACGTCGGCGGCGCATCACCAGCAGCGAGCCGCCGATCAGCGCCAGGCTGCTCGCGGGTGCGGGGATCGGGCGGATCGCCAGATCACCCGGCTCGACGGGTGGCAAGCCGTCAATGTCGTTGGGCCCGAAGTTCGGCCCCATCGCGTTGTACCCCGAACCATCCGTTGCAAATGTGTTGATCGTGCTGAAGTAATCCGGGAACACGCCCTGACCCACAGCGCCGTGGTACCCCGTGTCGTCGTTGGACCAGTCGATCGTCAGGCCCTGGCTGTAGTTGGTGTCGATGCCCATGTCGTAGAGGTGCGAGAAGTTCAGCCCGTCGCCGACGAGGATGGAATCGGTGACGAAATCCTGCACGAAGAAGTTGCCCTGCGAGTCGATGCCGAACCCGCCGAGGTGGTGCGTCGCGGGCAGGCCGGACATCGTGCCGATCTCGGTGACCGCGCCCGTATCCATATCGATGCTGTAGAGCTTGGACTCGGACTGGAACCGCGAGTTGATGCCGTAGAGCGTGTTGTTCGTCGGGTTGTACGCGATGTCCTGGAGGCTCTGCACGCTCGACCCGATGGGCGTAGCCGCCCCCGTGTCCGGGTTGATCGAGTACAGGCCAGCCGCTGCTCCGCCCGTATTCTTGATGAACGAGGCGTACCCGAACATGTTGCCCTCGGCATCGAAATCGAGCCCGCCGAATCCGATGTTGGACACGCCGAGCGAACCGATGGTCGTGTAACCCGACGGGTTCGACGCATCGAAGACAATCAGTGTGTCCGAGCCGTCGAGCGTCGGCGCGAGGTTGTTGGTCGCATAAATCTGAACGTCGGCACTGGCAGCACCGGCGAGCCCGGCCACCGCGGCCGCTGCGATTGCTTGCTTGATCTTCAGTGTCATGTCTCTGTCCTCAGGTGCGCCTGTCCGCGCACCGGTCAATGTGTGGAGTCAGTCATTCCGTCCGTACGTGTGAAAGTGATCAGATCGATCGGCGACGACGCATCGCCAGCACGCCGCCCAGGGCCAGCACAGCCGAGCCAGCCGGCGCGGGGACGAAGTTCACTCGCAGATCATCGAACACGATCGGCGTGCCGGGGTTCACGTTGCTGGCGATCGAGACGCGCGAGAAGGGCGTCGAGCTGCTCCAGCCCCACCACTGCCAGTCGTTGAGCGGCAGCTCCATCGAAACCGTCTCGATCAGCGCGTTGCTCTCGTCGTAGAACGAGATAGTGCCATTGGATAGATTGTCGGCTGTGCCGAAGTAGCCGCCGAAATCGGTCGCGGGCGTGTCGAACGTGAACTCGGTGAACCCCGTGACCGAGAGCCCCATCAGGTTGCCGTTGTAGGGGAAGATCTCCTCGTTGGTCACGAAGCTGACGAGGTTCTGAGCGATCACAAGGATGCCGGCGAACTGGTCATTCACAGCCGCATCGCCTGAGAAAATATCGACCGGTCCGGGGACCGAGCCGGGAGGGGCAATGCCCTCAAACCCCTCGTAGCCGTCGCCCGTGAACGGGCCGATGCCCGTGACCTGGGCCCCGGCGGCGGACGCGAAACCTGCAGCAGCGCAGACGATCATGGCAGTGCGTGTCATCTCTTGTGTTCCCTTCCCATTGGTCTGCCAGAGCCCCTGCTCCGGTCATGCAAGCCAACGTAATGACTTGGTTTAGAGGACGCAATAGGTTCGTAAAGATATTTTTGCGATTGATCGTGCGATCAATCGCGGGTACATTGGGCCCGTGATCGAACGAGAACGACCAACTCGGGTAGCCTTTCCCGGTTCGCAGAAGTCCCTGCGGACCGAACCCGGGATGACACAGGTGAAAGCGCCACCCCAATTCGCCGTCGAGGCCCGCGAGGTCGCCAGAACGCTCCAGGACGCGTTCGCAGAGGTCCTGCGCTCGGTCGGAGCCGATCCCTCGACGCCCCAGTCCATCGTGCGGGAAGTGGGCCTGAACAAGAACCTCGCCTGGAAGATCTCGCGCATCATCCAGGCCGAGGACGCCGCGACCGCGCTCGATCTCGTGCCGGGCAACTCCGGCATCCGCATCTTCATGCGGGCCGCGACCAAAGCTCACGCCAGCCCGGACGCACTGACCCGGGCCGATCAAGCCATCGGCGCGTACGACGAACTCATCCGCACACACACCGGCGACCGGGCCACGCTCGAAATGATGGGCTCCGAACTCGACGAGGCCCGACGCCAGCAACGCGACGAGCAGCACCGCAAGCTGCTCTTTCAGGGCGCCAGCTACGTCTGGGGCGCCCAGGCCCGCGCGATCGTCAAAATGGCAGCCGTCATCCCGGGCGATAAACCCGGATACATGAACTTCGCCACCATCAGCGGCTTCGTTGACTTCCGACGACTCCGCCCCGACGTCACATGGACCATGGCCAAGCGCGACTCCTCCAACGACGATGGCTCCGAGATGCCAAGCGCCCGCTGGTACCCGCTCGACCAATCCGGTCCCACCGACGCCCCGCCGCTGCTCACTGAGTTCTGCTCACAACCCATCCCCGAGCTCCAGCGCATCGAAACCACGCGCGAGATCAGGTACGTCCTCCCCGCCGGCGAGATCGGCAACACCGGCGCGCTCACCTGCCTTATCGGGATGGTCCAGAAGGACCTGCCCATGTTCCGCACGCCGGAGAACTCCTACGGCACACACTCGGCTCGTTGCGAAGTCCCCGCAGAACTCATGAATGTCGACATGTTCTGCCACCAGTCCCTGCCATTCACACACCAGCCCGAAGTCACGCTCCACAGCAACGTGGGCGAATACGCCTACTCCAAAGACGGACAGGAACTGCCCTTCAACGAACGCGTCAAAGACCTCGGCGTCAGCTCCGTCCCGCCCCCCGCGCCGGAGATCCCCCGCTACAGACAACTCATGGAATCCTTCTTCGAGATGATCGGATACCCGATCGGCGAGTTCCACGGCTACCGCGTCAAGATCCCATACCCCGCCTACCCCACCGCGCTCGTCATGGGATACCCGCTGCTCGAACCATAAGACAACCCGCTTCAAAGAACCACAGTCGCAGGTCTGTCACAACAAAGGCACAGGAACCCGCGCCCGCCCTTAGGTCTCCATCCGCGCGATCCGGCTCATCAGATACTCCGCCAGCTTCTGCTGATGCTCGATGTCGCTCTTGATTCGGGCCTTCTGCTCGTCCTTGTCATCGCCGTTGCACTCGCCGAGCTGCTCTTCCAGTTCCTTGATCTTGGCCTTCGTGTCCGCCAGCGTCTGCTTGACGCGTTCGAGGCGCTCGGCGTCCTCGGCCTTGTCGAAGATGACCTCCTCGGGCGAGGCGCTCGCTTCCGCCTTCTTCTCGCGCACGCGCTCGGGGATGACCCTGTCGGGCGCCTGGCGGTGGTTGATGAAATCGGGCGAGACGATCTCTACCCCGCCGTGGTGCAGCGCATCGAGCACCTTTGTGCGCAGGCCGGTGCGCATCGAGACGAGTTTCTTCGTGTCCTCGAGCAGGCCGCAGGCGCGGTAGGTGATCGCGAAGTCACCAAGATCCCGCACCTGCACGAACCCCTCGGTCAGGCCCGCCTCCTCGATCGCGCCCATGAGCAATTCCCGCACGCGTGAGTGCGGCGTGTCGTACCCGAGCCCCACCTCGCAGGCGATGATCGTGCCGCTGGACCGAACGACCCGAACCGGGTTCGTGATCAGGTACGCGTTGGGCAGCGTCATCAGGTCGCGGTCTTCGGTCTGGATCTCGACATGGAACACGCCCTTGGCGGTCACGCGTCCCGAGTGATCGTTCACCCGTATGTAGTCGCCCGGCTTGAACGAGCGGACGTGGTACATCATCACGCCCGCCATGAAATTCGCAAAGATCGTCGTCGAGCCGAGCGTGATCAGGGCCGCGATGCTCAATCCGAACAGGCTGATCAGGTCGCTCTTGAGGTCCGAGCTGACGGGCAGTCCCATGATGAGCCCGAGCACGCTCAGCATGAACGCGACGACGATGATCGCGCCTCGGACACGGAGCTGGAAGCGGGTGTACTGCTTTTCGCGCCCGAAGAAGTACCACCCGAGCCAGATCAGGGCCGTGAAGAGCACAACGAACACGCCCGCCCAGCTCAGCCACTGGTACAGCTCCGGCAGGTTCTGAAAGAACCGAACGGCCTCGTCGGCGGTGTCCTGTCCGGGAAGCTCTTTGGGGGGCGGCGTGTCGCTCTGCATACCCCAATCTACCGCGCCCGGCCCACCCCCGCCCCACTACCATGCTCCCAATGGCCAAACGATCCGCCAACCAAGGACCACTCAAGCTCGATCCGGAGGGCCGGGTCTTTGTTTTCTTCGGCAAGGACGCCTTCCTCAGGGCCGACTACACAAGGCAGCTCCGCGAGAAACTCGAAACCGCCAAGGGCGAGATCGAATCGATCCATTTCGACGGCACACGCGACGCGCTGGCGGACGTCCTCGATGAGTGCCGGAGCTTCGGGCTCATGCAGCAGCACAAGCTCGTCGTCGTCGAGAACGCGGACCAGCTCGTCAAGGGTGACAGCCGGCCCCTGCTCGAGCGCTACGCCGAGCACGCGCCCGACGGCTCGACGCTCGTGCTCCGCTGCGACACCTGGCACGCTGGCAAGCTCGACAAAATGATCACAGCCTCCGGCGGCGAGGTGTACAAGTGCGAGGGCCTGGCGCCCAACGAGGCGGTTGCCTGGGCCGTCGCACGCGCCAAGGAGTTCCACAACGCCGCGCTCGATCGTGACGCAGCGATGCTGCTCGTCGACCGGGTGGGCGACACGGGCCGGATCGACTCGGAGCTGGGCAAGCTCGCGCTCGATGCGCCCAAGGGCAAGATCTCGCGCGAGCAGGTCGCCCAGGCGGTCGGCGCGACGCGCGAGGAAGAGGTCTGGTCGATCCAGTCGATGATCCTGTCGGCCGGCCCCGAGGAATTGCTCACGCGCCTGCGCGCGATACTGGACAACTCCAAGCAGGACCAGAGCGTGGTGACGATGTGGGCGTGCATGGATCTGTGCCGGAAGCTGCATCTGGCAAGCCGGGGCCTGTCGCAGGGACAGAGCCCGCAGGCGGTGGCCGGGGCCCTCAAGCTCTGGGGCCCGAGCCGGGACGCCCTGATGGCAGCCGCCAGGCGTGTCCACCCGGCGACGGCAGCCAAGCTGCTGAGTCTGGCGGTGGAGGCGGACCGCAAGTCCAAGAGCGGGCTCGGACAGACGGACCGGCTGCTCGAACGGCTCACGCTTCAGATCGCCGGCGGCTCGCGCTAGCGCGGAAGTTGCGCATCTGCTGAGTTGTGCGCAGAAAGCGTGCAATCTCCAACGCATTGAGGCATCCGTTGCCGATACGGGCTTGCGATGCGCCACGGATCGGCGCGGACCTGTGGCTGGAGGCCGCGCAGGATGAGTGTGGAACACGGACACGGACGTCGGCGGCCCGAAGGCGCGGCCGGGATCGTGCTGTCAGCAGCAGCGGTGGCGCTGCTGGCCGGCTGCTCGGCCTCGCCCGGGACGCTCACGAACACCAACACATCTCCGGTGGACGACACCTCAGATTGGGTGTGGACCGATGACACGGACCACAGCGAGGACACCCCCGATTCGAGCCTGGCCGCTCTGGCAGCCCAGTCCGCGGCCGAGATCGAAGCCTTCCAGAACACAGAGACCACGGGCGACAACCCGGACATGATCGTGATGGACGCCCCGCCCCAGCCGAGGCAGCGTCTACGAAACCAGTCGCGCGAGGACGACGCCCTGCTCCGGGCGATCTCGATCTCGGGCGAGGGCGTGCCCGCGCCGGCGGTCGAGGAGGGCGAGAGCCAGGAATCTGACATCACGATCGAGCCCGAGCCGGTCAAGAGCCGGGGGATGCGGATCGCGGAGCTGTCGGCAGAGCTGTCCAAGCTTTTAAAGGAAGAGGCGCTGGAGCAGTCGGACCCGGCGAGGCCTCTGATCGCGGCGGCACTGCTGGAGTCCGCGGCCAACGGTGTGATTGATGAGATCGATCTGCCGGGCGGCGGGCCGTTGATGCTGACGGAGTCTGAGCGGGCGGCTTTGGTGTCGATCCGGGAGCTAGCCGTGCGGCTGGCTGGGCAATCCGACGAGATCGGCGGTGACCCGCAGCGGATCCGCGAGGTGCTGGTCGACGCGGCTGAGCAGTTGCGTGAGCACGCGCGGGTGCGCATCGGCAAGGCGGAACTCTGCACGCGTGCACCGGGCTTTGGCAACTACGTGCCGCTGGAACGCAAGACGTTCCTGGCGGGGCGGATCAACCGGATGGTCGTGTACACCGAGGTGGAGCACTTCGGGTTGCGCTCGGCGCTGTCGAGCGAGGCGATGACCTACGGCGACACGGTGGCGGCGGAGATCACGCAGGAGCTCGAGCTCTATCTGCGGGCGGGCGATTCCAAGCCGACCTGGCGCCGGCGGATCGATTGGCTGCCCCGCACGAGCCGACGCTCGTTTGAGGACATGTTCCTGGCCCAGGCGATTGAGCTGCCCTCGACGCTGGCGGTGGGCGAGTACGACCTGAAGATCCGCGTCATCGATGAGGTGACCGGGGCCCAGGACGAGTCGGTCATTCCGATCCGGATCGTGGCGGATGTCTCGGCCCTCGACGAGGAGCCGAGCAAGGGCATCAATTCCCCTAATTTGGGGAAAAGTATACCCCCGATCGCGCGTGTGGATCGTGAAGACGAGCGCTGATCTTGTTGTCGCAACACCTGTCAGGATGGCGGGCCGGGCTGTCGATTCGGGTGACATCCGGGTTCGTCCGGGCGTCGAAATCGTGTCTGGCAGGCTTTAGGCGGGTTTGACGCGATTGGCACCGGCTGTGCACCGATAGTTGGGGTGCCCCGAAGAGGGGCCCGCGGCGGGAGTCGCGAAATCGGGTGGGTGTCAAACCTCATTCGAGAGGGATACGAAACAGTCGTCGGCCGAGCTCGGTTGTTCGCCGGGCAGAGTGAACCGGGAGGTTCAGGCCGGACAGGAGGCAGGCATGTTTGAACGCTTCACAGATCGAGCCCGCAAGGTGATGGCGCTGGCGAACCAGGAAGCCCAGCGTTTCAACCATGAGTACATCGGGACGGAGCACATCTTGCTCGGCCTCGTCAAGGAAGGCTCCGGCGTGGGCGCGAACGTGCTCAAAGCGCTGAGTGTTGACCTGCGCAAGGTGCGTCTCGAGGTCGAGAAGCTCGTGAAGCAGGGCCCCGAGATGGTGACGATGGGCAAGCTGCCCCAGACACCCAGGGCTAAGAAAGTTATCGAGTACGCGATCGAAGAGGCGCGGAATCTGAACCACAACTACGTCGGGACGGAGCACTTGCTGCTCGGTCTGTTGCGTGAGCACGACGGCGTGGCGGCGCAGGTGCTGCGGAACCTTGGGCTCAAGCTCGAAGAGGTGCGCGAGGAGGTTCTGAATCTGCTCGGCGCTTCGGGTGAGGAGGTCGAGGATTCGGGCGCAGCGACGGCTGGTGGCGGCGGGGGCGAGCCCGGGGCGGGTCGCAAGGGCAAGAGCAAGACGCCCGCGCTGGATTCGTTCGGTCGTGACCTGACGGAGCTTGCCAAGAACAAGGAGCTGGACCCGGTCATCGGGCGTGAGCGCGAGATCGAGCGTCTGGTGCAGGTGCTTTGCCGCCGCACGAAGAACAACCCGGTTCTGCTGGGTGAGGCGGGCGTGGGCAAGACCGCGATCGTCGAGGGTCTGAGTCAGCGGATCGTCGCGGGCGAGGTTCCGGACATCCTGCACGAGAAGCGCCTGGTGGTGCTTGATCTTGCGATGATGGTCGCGGGCACGAAGTACCGCGGTCAGTTCGAGGAGCGGATCAAGGCTGTGATGAGCGAGGTCCGCCGGGCGAAGAACGTGATTCTGTTCATCGACGAGCTGCACACGCTTGTGGGTGCGGGCGGCGCGGAGGGCGCGATCGACGCGTCGAACGTGCTGAAGCCGGCGCTGGCACGCGGCGAGATCCAGTGCATCGGTGCGACGACGTTCGACGAGTACCGCAAGTACATCGAGAAGGACGCTGCTCTGGCGCGTCGATTCCAGGCGATCACGGTGGATCAGCCCTCGCCCGATCAGACGGTCGAGATTCTGAAGGGGATCCGCGACAAGTACGAGGATCACCACCGTGTGAAGATCACGGATGACGCGCTGAAGGCAGCGGTCGAGCTGTCGGGTCGGTACATCATGGGTCGGGTTCAGCCCGACAAGTCGATCGATGTGCTGGACGAGGCTGGTGCGCGAGTGCGGATCAAGAGCATGAGCAAGCCGCCAAACCTTGCAGAGATCGAGAGCGAGATCGAGCGTCTTTCGATCGAGAAGGACGAGGCGGTCAAGGCTGCCGACTACGAGCGTGCGGCTGAGCTGCGCGATCAGTCGGAGAAGATGCGCAAGAAGAAGGAAGACATCCAGCAGACGTGGCGTGAGCAGTCTCAGGAGAAGGGCGGCGTGGTTGATGAGGAAGTCATCGCCGAGGTCGTCAGCAAGATGACGGGTGTGCCGCTGCAGCGGCTTGAGAAGGAGGAGGCTCAGAGGCTTCTCCAGCTCGAGGCGGAGCTGCACAAGAAGGTCATCAGCCAGGACGCCGCGATCAAGTCGATCAGCAAGTCGATCCGTCGTGCACGGGCCGGTTTGAAGGATCCGAAGCGTCCGATGGGTTCGTTCGTGTTCGTTGGGCCGTCGGGTGTGGGCAAGACGCTGCTGTCGAAGGCATTGGCGGAGTTCATGTTCGGCGACGCGGATGCGCTGGTGCATCTGGACATGTCTGAGTACATGGAGAAGCACAACGTGAGCCGACTGGTCGGCGCGCCTCCGGGCTACGTCGGCTACGAGGAGGGCGGCCAGCTGACGGAGCAGATCCGCAGGCGGCCGTACGCGGTGGTGCTGCTCGACGAGGTCGAGAAGGCCCACCCGGACGTGTTCAACATGCTGCTTCAGATCATGGAAGAGGGTCGCCTGACGGACTCGTTTGGCCGTCACGTGGACTTCAGGAACACGATCATCATCATGACGTCGAACATCGGCGCGGACCTGATCAAGGGTGGCGGCGGGTTCGGGTTCCAGAAGCGGACGACGGAGGCGGATTACGACAACATCAAGGGCATCCTGATGAAGGAGATCGAGCGGTTCTTCCGCCCCGAGTTCCTGAACCGTCTGGATGACATTGTGGTGTTCCAGCCGCTGACGAAGGACGATCTGACGCAGATCGTGGAGTACGAGGTGGCCAAGGTTGGCGAGCGCCTGACGCACCAGAACATCACGATGGTGCTGGAGCAGTCGGCGAAGGACTACCTGATCGAGAAGGGGTACAACCCGGACTACGGGGCGAGGCCTCTGCGTCGTGCGATCGGGAACCTGATCGAGGATCCGCTCAGCGAGATGCTGCTGGCGGGCGACATCGCTTCGAACGCGGTGGTGACGGTCAGCCGGAAGGAGGGGGCAGAGAACCTGTTCTTCCAGAGCGAGGCCAAGCCGGACGAGCCCGAGGCGGACCAGGACGGCTCTGACGAGCAGATCCAGGCCGGATCGAGCGCCACCTAAGACCTGTATACGGCTTCATTTAGACAGCCAGATTTACCTAGGTTCACTCTGACCCCGCTTCGGCGGGGTTTTCTATTTGGAAAAACCAACTGTATGGGGTCTTCAAGGAACTTTGGTCTTGATTTGACAGACAGATCCCTCTAACTTGGGGTCATGGGAATTTAAGGGTAAGCGCTCATAACGCTGACCCGGAGAGAGGCGACTTTGCACCTCTGACAACCAGAGCGATTTTTTGATCGCGAGCATCCTGTCCAAGCCCGCCTGGTCTGTGGGGGCGTCAGCATCTGAATCGGATGGGGTTGTCAGCAAAGAAGCCAATCTGTACGCGTCGAGAGTTTTCGGCGTGGATCTGAGGCGAGAGCGAGAGCTTTCGCGTCGGTGTTTGTTCCTGGCGAGTGTCTGCCGGGGACGGAGTGTGGAGGGTGCTCCGGGACATGGCCCGGACTCCAGAGAGTAGACAAGAAAAGAGAGTACACATGAGCATTGCCAAGACAGTCGCATTCGCAGCCGGCCTGGCCCTGACCGCCTCGGCTTCGGCCCAGACCCTGCAGTTCTCCGCCGGCGCTGCCGGTCCGTTCAACTCCGCTGGCGCCGTGGGCGACGCGGACAACGGTTCGTTCACTTACAACTACGCTGGCGCGGCCTTCACGGTCGGCGACATCGTCTTCACGGGCAACATCACCGACGCTGGCGTTGGCACGTGGCAGAGCGAAGCTGCTGTTTCGATCACCAACCCCGGCGGCGTGGTCGGCCAGGTTGCCCTCGGCAGCGGCCAGACCTTCGCTGGTACCGTTGCAATCGGCCCGAACTCCATCTCGGGCGGCAACGCTCTGTGGGGCAGCGACGTGGTCGGCACCTGGAACTTCGAGTTCTTCGAGACGTTCGATGACGCCGCCGGCGCTGACGCCATCTGGGACAACGTCAACTTCGACTTCTACGACTTCGTTCCGGCTG
>MDTD01179164.1_pt1 | contig 46682 bp, 38 predicted proteins | sample 811221 | NCBI WGS metagenome assembly MDTD01 (sample SAMN05326646, study PRJNA326480) | marine metagenome | isolation source: seawater | place: Pacific Ocean: South West | collected 2011 | reverse complement strand
GGCCGCGAGGGAAGGGCCATCGCGCCCCCCACCGCCCCTCACCCCCCCCATGGGGCGGAGGGGGACTTCCGACGACGGCGCTACTCCCTCTCCGCCCCATGGGGGGAGAGGGCCGGGGTGAGGTGGGGAACGCGAGGACCCCGATGACAAGACTTACCGCACGAACCGGCCCTCGCATCGACTTCGGACCCGAGGATGTTAAGTCGGTAGGAATGCTTGCCCGCCACCATCTGACGAACCATCGCTGCCCGACATGAGCCTGTGGCTGAAATGGCTGCCCTGGCGCTTCATCGTCCGCCGGATCGCCCGTGCCCAGGGCTTTCTCGACCCGATCGCCCTCATGGGTCATTTCCATCGCTTCGCCCAGCCTTCCGAGGTCGCGGAGCCGATCGAACTGTTGCGGGCCGGCGCCGTCCTTCACGCGCGCGGCCTGATCAACAGTCGGGTCATCCAGCATAATCTCGACTGGGTCTGGCCCTACTGGGTCACCCGGCAGTTCGATCCCGGCGACGACGCATTCGTCCCGCGCGCCTTCTCGCTGACCCATATCAACCTCACCCACCGTAACTGGACGGCGGTCGGGCTGCCCGACGTCCCGGACCTGCCGGTGGTCGATCCGCGCGGCCTGGTGACGCCGTTCCTGGACGAATGGTCGCTCGACGGCTGGCTGGTGACGGAGGACGGCCGCGCGATTCTACCCTCACGGTCCAAGGACAGCGTCCAGACCGAGGAAACCACCGACGGCGTCGCCATCGTCACCACGACCGAGGCGGAAGGCCTCCGCCTCCTGTCGCGGACCGAGATGGCGGTGGCGAACGGAGAGACGGTCTGCCGCACGGTCTACGAGGCGGAAGCCGATACGGCAGGATGGATCGTCGTCTCGCTCCGCCCCTACAACCCCGAGGGCATCAGCTTCATCCACGACGTCGCCCTGGCGGCCGACCGTAGCGGATGGACCGTCAACGGGAACCGCGAGGTCCGCTTCGGCGAAACGGCGGCGCGGCACCATGTCTCCACCTATCACGGCGGCGACGTCTTCATTCACCTTCGCGAACGCACCGACCAGCGCGAAGGGGTCTGCGACGTCGGCATGGCGACGGCGGCGGCGATGTTCCCCGTGACGGCGGGTGCGGTCCATCGCGTGACCGTGGACGTGCCGCTCGGATCGGGGGCCGGGCCGGCGCCCGGGGGATGGCCGGCCGCGATCGACGGTTGCGCCGAGCTTTCGGTGCCCGACCGGCGCTGGCAGGAACTCTACGATATCGCCCTCCGCACGCTGGTTCTCCATTCACCCGAGGACGTCTATCCCGGCCCCTATACCTACAAGCGCTTCTGGTTCCGCGATGCGGCCTTCCTGATCGACGGCCTGATCGCCGCCGGCATGACCGAACGCGCCCGCCGCGCGATCGACCGTTTCCCGAAGCGCCAGACCGCCTTCGGCTACTTCCATTCCCAGGACGGCGAGTGGGATTCGAACGGCGAAGCGTTGTGGACCATGCAGCGCTATGTCGAGGTCACCGATACCGACCCGCCCGCCGCCTGGCGGAAAGCGATCGAACAGGGCGCCCGCTGGATCATCCGCAAGCGGGTCGGCGGCGATGCCGGCGCCCCCCATGCCGGCCTGCTGCCGGCCGGGTTCAGCGCCGAGCATCTCGGTCCCAACGACTACTACTACTGGGACGACTTCTGGGGCATCGCCGGCCTTCGCGCTGCCGCCGCACTGATGCGTCGGATCGGAAACGGCGTGGCCGCGACCGAGTTCGACAAGGAAGCCGACGACTTCGCCTCGGCGGTGGACCGCAGCCTCGCCGCCAACGAAGCCCGGCTCCGCCGCCCGGCCATTCCCGCCTCGCCCTATCGACGGCTCGACGCGGGTGCGGTCGGCTCGCTCGCTTGTGGCTACCCGCTGCAGATCGCCGAGCCCGACGACCCGCGCCTGCTCGACACGGTCGCGTTCCTGCGCGAAGCCTGCTTCGTCGGCGACGGTTTCTTCCAGGACATGATCCATTCCGGGATCAATGCCTATCTGACCATTCACGCCGCACAGGTGTTGTTGAGAGCGGGTGACCCGGACTGGGCCGATCTCGCCGCCTGCGTCGCCGACCTCGCCTCCCCCACCGGCCAGTGGCCGGAAGCCATCCATCCGCGTACATTGGGTGGCTGCATGGGGGACGGCCAGCACGTATGGGCCGCCGCCGAGTGGGTTCTGATGATGCGGAGCTGTTTCGTCCGCGAAGAGAAGGACCGTCTGGTTCTGGCCGCCGGCATTCGGCCGGAATGGCAGCGGTCGAATGTGCCCATGCGGTTCGGCCCGACCCCCACCCGCTTCGGGAACATCACCGTGACGGTAAAGCCCGAAGGTGATTCGGTCGAAGTTGCTTGGGACGCCCGCTGGCACGGGGAAGCGCCCATCATCGAGGTCCGCCTTCCGGGCCATGCCCCGGCGCTGCCCGAGGTCGGTGTCTCGGCCGTCCGTCCCTCCAGGGAGGGCCGACGATGAAAATCGTCATGATGACCAATACCTACACGCCGCATGTCGGCGGCGTCGCCCGCTCCGTGGAGGCTTTCACCACCGAATACCGGCGGCGCGGGCATCGGGTGCTGGTCGTGGCGCCCGAGTTCGACAACATGCCGGAGGACGAGGTCGACGTCGTTCGCATCCCGGCCATCCAGCGCTTCAACGGCAGCGACTTCTCGCTCGCCCTCACCGCGCCGGGCTTTCTGAGCGATCGGGTGGAGGCGTTCGATCCCGACGTCTTCCACTCCCACCACCCCTTCCTGATCGGCGCGACCGCCCTGCGCCTCGCCCACCGGACCGAAACGCCGATCGTCTTCACCCATCACACGATGTACGAGCAGTACACGCACTACGTCCCCGGTGAGACGAAGGCCCTTCAGCGCTTCATCGTCAACCTGTCGACCAGCTACGCGAACCTGTGTGACCGGGTGATCGCGCCCAGTGCCAGCGTCGCTGCGACCTTGCGGGACCGGAAGGTATCGACGCCGATCGAAGTGATCCCGACGGGAGTCGATCTCAGCCTCTATGCCCGCGGCAGCGGGCCGGGGTTCCGCGCGATCATGGGCATCCCCGAGAAAGCCTTCGTCGTCGGGCATCTGGGACGGCTGGCCCCTGAAAAGAACATCGAATTCCTGGCAGAGGGGGTGGCCCGCTTCCTCACGTCGCGCAAGAACGCGCACTTCCTCGTCGTCGGGCAGGGACCATCGCAGAACGCGCTGAAATCCGTCTTTGCCGAGCACGGTCTGTCGGAACGCATCCATTTCGCCGGCACCGTCCAGCATCCTCTGCTCGCCAGCGCCTACAAGGCGATGGACGTATTCGCCTTCGCATCCAAGAGCGAGACCCAGGGCATGGTGCTGACGGAAGCGATCGCCGCCGGCGTGCCGCTGGTGGCGTTGGACGCGCCGGGCGTGCACGAAGTCGTCCGCCCCGGTGAGAACGGCGTGCTCGTCCGGGACGAGACAGCCGAGGCCATGGCCGCAGCCCTGAGCGAAATAGCCCGTATGAACCCGACGCAGCAGCAACGGCTGCGTCATGGCGCGCGCCAGTCGGCGGAGAATTTTTCCATGGAGCGCTGCGCGGACAAGGCGCTCGCTCTTTATGCCGGGCTGCTGGAAACCGGCTTCGACATCCGGCCCGACGAGTTCTCCGTCTGGACGGACGCACTCCGCAAGATCAGGACCGAGTGGGACCTTCTGTCCGGCGTGTTCGAGGCGGCGGGCGCCGCGCTCAACCTCGGGGAGCGTGAAGACCAGGCGCGGCGATGATCACCCGGCTGACGGCGCGTTGGCTCAACTTCCGGCGACGGTTCAGCCGCAGCGAACTCACGGTCCGCCTGCTCGGCCTGCCCACCTCGAAGGGAACCGCCACGACGCCGGGGCTGGTGCTGATCCAGATCGACGGGCTGTCCCGGAACCAGCTCGGCGCTGCCCTCGACCGCGGCGAAATGCCATTCCTGAAGACCCTTATGGACCGGGAAGGCTACCGCCTGCATTCGATCTATGCCGGCCTTCCGTCCAGCACCCCGGCCGCTCAAGGGGAGCTGTTCTACGGCGTCCGGGGCGCCGTGCCGGCGTTCAGCTTCCAGGACCATCGGTCCGGCGAGGTCTTCCGCATGTACGACCGCCACGCCGCCGCGACGGTGGAAGCCGATTTGAGTGAGAAGGGCGCTTCTCTGCTCGCCGGCGGGGCCGCCTATGCCGACATCTATGGCGGCGGTGCGGCGGAGTCCCACTTCTGTCCGTCGACCCTGGGCTGGCCGAGCCGGCGCTATTCCAACCCGCTCGCCCTGATGATCCTGACGCTGGTCCATGTCCGTAGCGTCATTCGGACCACGGGGCTGTTTCTGCTCGAAGTGGTGCTCGCCCTGGTCGACCTCGTCCGCGGCGTGTCGAGAGGCCGATCCCTGGTCGCCGAGCTCAAATTCGTGCCGAGCCGCGTCGCCATCTGCATCGGCCTGCGAGAGCTGGTGACGATCGGCGCCAAGATCGACATCGCGCGGGGTCTGCCGATCGTCCATATGAACTATCTCGGCTATGACGAGCAGGCCCACCGGCGCGGTCCCTCGTCGCGCTTCGCTCATTGGTCGCTGAAAGGCATCGACGACGCGATCGCCCGCGTCTGGAGGGCGGCGCATCGCTCTCAGCGCCGTCTGTACGATGTCTGGATCTATTCCGATCACGGGCAGGAAGACACCGTCTCCTATCGGGATGTGACGGGAGAAACGATCGGCGAGGCTCTCTCCCGCCTTTACGACCGGCATCAGGCAACAAAAGGCGTTACCGATACGACCTCCCTCGGCGTCGAGATGCAGCGCGCCCGCTATCTGGGCAGCAACGCCATCGAGCCCTTCATGCCCCACGAAGCGCCGCCGTCCCATGCCGGCCCAAGCGACCGTCGCATCACCGTCGCCGCGATGGGGCCCATCGGCCTGATCTACGCAGCGGCGCTGGCCGACCTCGAGAGACGCAACCGCCTGGCGGAGGCCCTGGTCAACGAAGCCCAGGTGCCGCTGGCGATAGCGCGTGACGGCGACGGCCGCGCTATCGCCTGGACCGCCGAGGGACGCTTCGCCCTGCCGGAGCAGGGCGCACAGGTGCTGGGCGAAGGCCATCCTTTCCCGGAAGCGACGACGGCCGACCTGATCGCCCTCGCCCATCATCCCGACGCGGGTGATCTGGTCATAAGCGGATGGCGCCGCGGCGACACCCCGATTACCTTCGCGCGCGAGCAGGGATCGCATGCGGGACCCGGCGCCCAGGAGGTCCATGCGTTCGCGCTTCTGCCGAGCGACGCGCCGATCACCGAAACGCCCGTCCGGCCGCTTCGCCTGGGAAATATCCGCGACGCCGCCCTCGCCCATTTGCGGCGCGGGCCCCAGACCGTCCGCACCGCCGCGCCGAAGGCCGATCCGCCGCCGGCGCGACTTCGCATCATGACCTACAACGTCCATAGCTGCATCGGCATGGACGGCCGCCGCTCGCCCGAGCGGGTGGCCCGATTGATCGCCCGCTATCACCCGGACGTCGTCGCGCTGCAGGAGCTGGATGTCGGCCGGGCGCGCACCGGCGGCATCGATCAGGCGGAAGCCATCGCGCAGGCCCTGTCGATGACGTATCACTTCCACCCGACCATCCATGTCGAGGAGGAACGCTACGGCGATGCCGTACTCAGCCACCTGCCCATGCGTCTCGTCAAAGCGGGCATGCTGCCCGGCCTGCGCCATCGTCCGCGCCTGGAACCCCGCGGCGCGGTTTGGGTCGCCGTCGAGGTCGCCGGCCGGGAGGTTCAGGTGATCAACACCCATCTCGGCCTGTGGCCGGAGGAGCGCCGGCACCAGATCGTCGCCCTGACCGGCGACGGCTGGCTCGGCCACGACGACTGCCGCGAGCCGATCGTTCTGTGCGGCGACTTCAACGCCGGACCGCGCTCCTTCACCTACCGGACGGCGACGAGGACGCTGCGCGACGCCCAGACGGCGGCGCATGGGTCCGCCCCCGCCAACACCTGGTTCAGCACTCGGCCCACCGCCCGGATCGACCACGTCTTCGTCAGCCCCTCGCTTGCGGTGGAGAGCGTGGAAGTCCCACGGATGGGACTGGCACGCAGCGCTTCGGACCATCTGCCGGTGATCGTCGATCTGTGGCTCGGCGCGGCCGGCGAAACGCCCACCGGCGCTCGCGAGGCGGCATGAGCGGGGCGGCGGCACTGGTGCGGCGGAGCCGCGCCCTGACCTGTGCCTGGTACGTGTACGACGATTGGCGGGCCCGTCGCCGGCTGGCGCAAGGCCGTATCGGCACGCGGTCGGGCAATCGCCACGAGACCCTCACGCTCGAACAGTCGGTCGACTACATCGAACGGGTCTGGCGGGACTATCTGGCGTATTCGGGTCGCCCCGCCCTCACCGGTACCGTTTGCGAGATCGGACCCGGCGATAATTTCGGCGTCGCCCTCCTTTTCCGTCACTACGGTGCGGACGCCGTCGAAGCGATCGACCGCTACCGGACCCGCCGCGATCCCGAGCGACAGGCTGCGATCTATCGCCTGCTGGCCGAACGCCACGGTCTTGACGACCTGTTCGCCGGTGCGCCGGCCGAAGAGACGATGAAGGGCGTCACCTATCATCCGGGCTGCCCGGCGGAGACCTACTTCACCGCGCCCGGCTACCGCTTCGACGCCATCGTCTCACGGGCGGTGCTGGAGCATCTCTACGACCCGCTGGCCGCTCTCGACGACATGTTCGCGAGCCTGAGGCCGGGCGGCATCCTGGTGCACCGCATCGACCTCCGCGACCACGGCATGTTCGCCGGACGCCACCCGCTGACCTTCCTCACTATCCCCGACCGCCTTTACCAGCGCATGACCGCCGGGGCCGGACGCCCCAACCGGGTGCCGGCCGCGGCCTACCGGACCTGGCTCGACCGGCCCGGACGGCACGGATCGATCAGGATCACGCGGCTGGTCGGCGTCGCGCAGGAGATCGAACCCAGCGATTGGCACGACATCCCGCGCCCCCTGCGCGAACAGGCGCTGACGACCGTCGCCGCGATCCGCCAGCAGATCGTCCCCGGCCTGCGCGCCCTGCCGGACGAGACACTGGCCGTGAGCGGGATCGTCCTCACCGCCGAGAAGCGGACCGTCGACGGAGAAGCCGCGGCTCAGTGATAGCCGGCACCGGGGTCGGTCTTGCCGCGGAAGACGTAGTAGGAATAGGCGGTATAGACCAGGATCAGCGGAATCATCACCGCCACGCCGTAGAGCAGGAACCGCTGCGACTCCGGCGCCGAGGCAGCGTCCCAGATCGAGACCGACGGCGGGATCACATACGGCCACAGGCTGACCCCGAGCCCCGCATAGGAAAGGCCGAACAGACCCAGCGCGGCGAAGAAGGGAACGGTCTCCCGTTCCGTCCGCAGGGTGCGCCAGATCACGTAGGCCAGACCGGCGGTCGCCAGCGGTATCGGCGACAGGAAGGCGATGTTCGGCCACGCGAACCAGCGGTCGGCAATGGCGCCGTTCAGCAGCGGCGTCCACAGGCTGACGACGGCGATGAATACCAGCACCGCCACCAGCGACCACCAAGCCATGCGCCGCGCCCATGCCTGAAGGTTTCCGGCGGTCTTCATGATCAGCCAGGTGGAGCCCAGGAGGGCATAGCCGCCGACGAGACCGACGCCGGTCATCACGCTGAACGGGCTCAGCCAGTCGAACGTGCCGCCGGCATAGTCGCGGCCCTGGACCTCGATGCCCTGAACGAAGCTGCCCAGCACCACCCCCTGCGCGAAGGTGGCGACCAGCGAGCCGTAGTGGAACGCCCCGCCCCAGAAGCGGCGGCTGGCCTCGGCCTTGAATCGGAACTCGAAGGCGACGCCGCGGAAGATCAGCGCCAGCAGCATGACGACGATCGGGACATAGAGGGCGGGAAGGATCGCTGAATAAGCCAGCGGGAACGCCGCCAGCAACCCTGCGCCGCCCAGCACCAGCCAGGTCTCGTTGCCGTCCCAGACGGGCGCGACCGTGTTCATCATCGTGTCGCGCGCTTCATCGTCCTCGGCCAAACGGAACAGGATGCCGATCCCGAGGTCGAAGCCGTCCATGAACACGTACATGAAGACGCCGAAGGCGATGATCCCGGCCCAGATCATCGGCAGGTCGATCGCGATCATCGCTCCGCCTCCGCTTGCGACGTCCAATCGCCCAGCGGAACGCCGGGACCGGCGGCGATTTCGGACTCGGTCTCGACGACCGGGCCGCGGCGGATCAGCCGAAGAATGAAATAGAGGCCGCCGGAAAAGATCACCGCGTAGGCGAGCATGTAGGCGACAAGCGACCAGAGGACACTGCCGGCGGTCAGGGACGGCGATACCCCTTCGGACACGCGCATGAGCCCGTAGACCACCCAGGGCTGGCGCCCGGCCTCGGTGGTGACCCAGCCGGCAATGACGGCGACGAACCCTATGGGGGCCGACAGCGTGCAGAGACGAAGAAACCAGCCACTTTCCATCAGGCTGCCGCGTATCCTGAGATAGAGCCCGGCGACGGCTACGAACAGCATCAGAAGCCCAATGGCCACCATGACCCGAAAGGCCCAGAACACCAGCGGCACGTAGGGCCGATCTTCCGGCGCCCAATCCTTGAGGCCGCGGACGGACCCGTCCCAGCTATGGGTAAGGATCAGGCTGGCAAGATTGGGGATCGCCACTTCCCAGTGGTTCATGGCCGCCTCCTGATCGGGAAACGCGAACAGAAGCAGCGGGACATTGCCCCCGGTCTCCCAATGTCCCTCCATGGCCGCGACCTTGGCCGGCTGGTGTTCCAGCGTGTTGAGGCCATGGAGGTCGCCGAGAAGGATCTGCAGCGGCGCGAGGATCGTCACCAGCCAGAGGGTGGTGGAGAACATGGTGCGTGCGTGCACCGTGAACCGGCCTTTGAGCAGGTACCACGCGCTGGTCCCGAGAACCACGAAAGCGGTGGTGAGAAAGGCCGCCACCACCATATGGACCAGCCGATAGGGAAAGGACGGATTGAAGATCGCCGCCACCCAGTCGACGACCTCGAAACGCCCGTCCGCGGTCATGGCATAACCCGCCGGCGTATGCATCCAGCTGTTCGCCGAAAGGATCCAGAAGGTCGAGATCAGCGTACCAATGGCGATCATCACTGCCGATGTCGCATGGAGCCACGGTGCGACCCGGTTGCGCCCGAACAGGAAGATCCCGAGGAAGGTGGCTTCCAGGAAGAACGCCGTCAGCACCTCGTAGCTCAGCAGAGGCCCGAGAACGTTCGCCGTCGCGTCGGAAAACCGGCTCCAATTGGTGCCGAACTGGTAGGACATGACGATGCCGGAAACGACGCCCATACCGAAGGACAGAGCGAATATGCGTGTCCAGAACTGGGAAATTTCGCCGTAAACCGTATTCTTGCCGCGGAGCCAGGCGACTTCGAGCATCGCGATATACGCCGCAAGCCCGATGGTGAAGGCCGGGAAGACGATATGGAACGAGATGACGAAGGCGAATTGAAAACGGGACAGCAGCAGGGGAGTGATATCCATGGCCCGTCGCTCAGCGCCCGTTGCGGCCCTCGGCCGGTGCCGGCGGCGCGAACACGATCCGGGGCGCGCGATGATCGACGGTCGCCTTTGTCACCGGTCCGTGCTTCACTTTGCTCCCCGTCAGGCCTCATGCGTAACATGGACATAGGGCTGCACGCCGACCACCTTAAGGCTTGCATGCTGGCTATGAAATTGGATTGGACGTCGTGACCCACCCCATCGGACTATTCAGGGCTGCCCTTACGAGCGGCCTTGCCATCCTGGCGCTGTCGTCAGGAATGGCCTTCGCCGCAGACTCGGAACAGCCGAAGGATCGGCTCCCGGGTCTCGTCGCGGCCCTGCACGATGTCGATCCCGTCCGCCGGATCACAGCGACCGAGTCCATGGCCCGGATGGGCTCGCAATGGCAGGTGATCGTTCCGGAACTGAGCAACGCCCTGAGCGACCCGAACCCCGATGTCCGGATCGCCGCAGCACGGGCGTTGGAGAGGATCAGCAGCGAAGCACAGGCGGCGGCACCCGCCCTGATCGATGCGCTGAAGGACGACAATGCCGGGGTACGTTGGGCGGTCGCCGGCGCGCTCGGGGCGTTCAGCGCGAAATCGGCATCGGTGGCCCCTGCCCTCATCGAGGTATTGCACGATCCTGACGACGACGTGCGGCTCGCCGCGGCGGACAGCGTCATCCGCATGGGGTTGGACGCCGTCGATCCTCTGGTCGAAACCCTGTCCGATTCCGACCCCCTCGTTCGGGCCGCCGCGACCGGGGCCTTGGGTGGCATCGGTGCCTTGGCGCGCCGGTCGGTTCCGGCGCTTGCAAAGCGGCTCGGGGACGAAGATCCGCGGGTTCGCGAAGCCGCCGCCACCGCCATCGGCGCGATCGCATCCGACACGACCCTCTCGGACGACATCGATTGGGCGCAGCAGTTCGCGACCCATCCGATCTTTCCGCGGGCGGTAAGGACGGCGGGCCGCGCGGCACAGCGAGAGGAAGCCAAGCGCATCGCCGCGCGCCTGACGGTCACCGCCCTCATCGAAACCGTGAGCGATACCGATCCGAAGGTCCGCCTCGCGGCGATCATGGCGCTGGGCCGCATCGGGCCGGACTCGGCCGAAGCGGTCCCGGCCCTCGAATCGGCCCTCTTCGCCTTCGAGCCTCAGGAGAGGCGTGCCGCGGCCGCCGCCATCGGACGGATCGGCCCGCGTGCGGCAGAAGCAGCCTTTTCGTTGGCCGATCTTCTCGGGGATGACGATCGAGACGTGCGGTGGACCGCAGCACGTGCCTTGGCACGGCTTGAACAACCGGGGACCGACGCCCTTGTCGAAGGGATCGAGTCGGGTGACACATTGATCCGGCAAGCGGCATTGCTGGGGCTGGAGATCATCGGGCCGTCGGGAACCTCGGCCATTCCGGCATTGGTCGCCCTCCTCGACGACTCCGATTCCTCGACCGAACGTCGTTCCGCCGCACGCGCCCTGGGCAGCATCGGACCCGATGCCGCCCCTGCCATCCCGGCGCTCTCTCGTATGGCAACCGCGCCGGACAGTCTCGTCCGCGTCGCGGCGATCGACGCCCTGGCGGCGATCGGCGGAAGCGATAGCGTTCCCGCACTGGTCGCTGCGCTCCGCGACGACGATCAGGCGGTGCGGCGAAGCGCGGCGAACGCTCTCGAGCGCATATCCGTGCCACCCTCATACGTTCCGCAGATGATTACGGCGCTGACCGACGCGGACACCAATGTCCGTCGCTCGGCGGCCTATGTCCTCCGCAACATGGGGCCGGGCGCCGCTCCGGCCGCATCGGCGCTGGAAGGTGCACTCGACGACGAAAACCGCGAAGTGCGGCATGCGGCGGCCTGGGCGTTGCAGACTCTGACGCCCCGCAACGGCGCCAATCATGCGGAGAACTAGAATGGCAGGAAAGCGCCCCGACGGAACGTTCGCCGGGAAACGGACAATGTCGGCGAAAGGCTGGAAAGCGGCGCTGCTGGCCGGATCCATCCTGATGACGTGCGGGAGTTGGGTTGGCCAGGCATCGGCTCAGGATGCCGAAGGACAGCGGGTCGATCTGGAACTGGTCCTCGCTGTGGACGTCTCGTCGAGCGTCGACGACGCCGAGTTCGAACTTCAGATGCGGGGGATCGCGGAAGCGTTCCGGAATCCGGACCTCGTTCAGGCGATCCGGTCGGCGGGCAACCGGGGCATCACGGTCACGCTGGTGCAATGGTCCGGTGAGGGTTCCCAGGCGCAAGTCGTGGATTGGAGCCTGATTTCGGATGCGGCCTCGTCCGCCGATTTCGCACGCAAGATCGACAATGCGCCGCGGAAGCTCATCGGCGGGCAGACATCGATCGCTGGCGCATTGGACTTCGCCGTCACTCTGATCGAAACGAACACGTTCGAGGGCGCCCGCAAGGTGATCGACCTGTCAGGCGATGGCCGGGCCAATGTCGGCCCGCATCCCATGGACGCTCGCGATGCGGCGATCAACGCCGGGATTACGGTAAACGGGTTGGCGATTCGAAACGACGAGCCGTTCCTCGACGGCTATTTCGCCCACAGCGTCATCGGCGGAGTCGGCGCCTTCATGATGACCGCCGAGGACTACGAGGACTATACCGCGGCGATCTTCAGCAAGCTGTTGCGGGAGATCGGCATCCCGCTGGCGGATAGCGCCCCTGCCGACCGAAAGCTGGCGATGGCGGAATAACCCGCATCAGCAGCCATGCGCGGCCGCACCGCCCCGCGTTTCATCGCGATGTCTTTCTGAGACCTGCCGGCAAAAGCCGCTCGGTAGCCCGCTAGCGCGCCGAGGCGGCGCTCGCCCAGCCCGAAATTATTGACCGGTCGGCGCCCCTCGCCCGACCGGCCCACATCCCCCAACTGCCGCTTACTTGGTTTTGCCTTCGGCAGCCAGCTTCTCGTTGTATTTCCGGTTTTCGTCCTGGAGGTAGGCGATGATCGACCAGATATCGTCACCGCTCAGCGTACCACCGAACGCACCCATCTGCGTGTTCGGGATGCCGGCAGCAATGTGGTAGAAAATGTCGTCGAGCTTGCTACCGAACTTCCACTTGTTGTCGATCAGATTGGGCCCCTTGGCGCCCAGCCCATGACCGCCATGGCAGTAGGCGCAGCGAGCAGCGTAACGCTCCTCACCATGCGCGATCGCCGCCGGATCACCCTGAAGCGGGTTCGCCATCTCTTCCTCGGCATCGGCATCGGCGGTATCGGCCTGAGCGACCTGGATTTCCTCCGCCGATTCCACCGCACCGCTTTCCATCTCCGGCATCGTCGACGGCGGGAAATACGGCATGTTGTAGCTCTCGACGATCTTCTTGACCGTGCCGTCCTGAAGCATCTCGTTCAGCGAAGCGTTGATGCGCTGAAGCAGCTCGGGCTCACCCGCCGGGACGACTGCCGCATAGTCCCAAAGCAGATCCTTGTTGGGCTTGTAGCCCGGAGCGATCTTGAACTGGCGGTCCGGATAGTCGCGCCGTGCGACGGCGATGTAGGAAGACCACAGCATCGCGGCATTGATCTCATCCTTGATGAGACCCTGAACGACCCGCTTATTGCCGAGATAGAGCTCACGGTCATAGCCGGCATCGAACAGGTAACCGTCGATGGGCGTCGACATCGGCACGCCGATCTGAGTGTTCTTCAGATCCTCGATCGAGTGGGCGTCGGAGCTCGGCCCCTGCACGACCAGCACATAACCGACGGACATGTAGGGCGCGGTATAGACGAGGTGCTTTTCCTCCATCTCGTCCGCCTCGTCGGCGCTGACGCCGATGCCCATGAACACCTGGCATTCGCCCTTGCCGATCGAGTTCCGGAGAGCCTTGCCCAATCCGCCGCGCGTCCCCGTGTCCGGCCACTTCATCTCGACCCGCCAGCCCTGCTTTTCAGCAATGGCGTTGATGATCTCGATATCATAGCCGCCCGGGCCCGAACTCGCGTCGGAGGCAGGGTAGATATAGGGGTCCGCGCAGACCGTTAGGGTGTTTCGTGCCTCGATCCGGTCGAGTGCCTCGCCTGCAGAGGCAGAGCCCGTCACCGCAACGCCGGCCAAGCCAGCGGCAGCGACCGAAACAGAAAGCAGTCCTCTCACTCGTTGCTCCTCTCACAAAAAAGGAAGGAGGGCGAACATCGCCCTCCCCCCCAGACAACTAGTCTGCGATCAGCCGTTATGCAAGCCGAACACAAACAGGGCACCGCCCTTCGTGTGGGTCTGCAGCCAATCGCCGAAGGTCAACGGCCAGATGCCGCCACCACCAGCACCAACCACGATGCCGATGTACTGGTCACCGCCGATCGAGAAGCTGGTCGGGTTGCCGTGGATACCCGTGCCGGTGTTGTACGACCACAGGGACTCACCGGTGTCGTCACGCACGGCATGGAAGTAGCCTTCCGGATCGCCGTAGAAGACGAGACCGCCCGCCGTGGCCAGCATGCCGCTGGTGGCCGGAGCCATCTGCGGGCGCGTCCAGACGAGATCGCCAGTCGCCGCGTCGAACGCCTTGATGGCGCCGTTACCCGGGTTGAAGTTGATGACCTTGGCGCCGAGGTACCACTCGCCGCGCTTCCACTCCATCTTCTTGGCCTGGAGGTCCATCGAGAAGTTGTAGGTCGGGACGTAGACCATCTGGGTCCGCTTGCTGTACGCAACCGGGTGCCACTCCTTACCACCGTCGAGCGACGGCTTGATGTTCCGAGTGACCTGATCGTAGACGACGTCCTTCTCCGGCCAGTTCATGATCGGACGGCAGTTCTCGCCGAAGCCCTTGGCCCAGTTGACCTCGCCGAGCGGCACGACCCAGTTGCAGGTCGCGTCTTCACGGTTGATCGAGTACAGGTGACCGTTACGGTCGCCGTGCAGCCAGACCTTCTTGCCGTCGACATCGGCCAGAACGACCTCGTTGACGCCGTCATAGTCGTACGGATCGTTCGGGGTGTACTGGAACCAGTTCTTGATCTCGCCGGTGTCCGGATCGAGGATCAGAGTGCTGTTCGAGTACAGGTTGTCGCCCTCACGAACGTGACGGTCGAAGTCCGGACCCGGGTTGCCGACCGGCCAGTACAGCAGGCCGAGATCCTTGTCGTACGAACCGGTGATCCACGCCGAACCACCACCGTACTTGTAGGACTCACCAGCCCACGTGTCGGCATTGGGCTCGCCCTCTGCCGGGATGGTGTAGGTCCGCCACACGCGCTCACCGGTGTCGGCGTCACGCGCTTCGATCCAGCCGCGAACGCCGTACTCGGCGCCGGCCGTGCCGACGATGATCTTATTGTTGAGCGCCATCGGCATGATGGTGAAGGTCTCAGAGCCGGTGTAGTCGCCGACCTGCTGATCCCACACGACCTCGCCGGTGTTGTTCTTCAGCGCAACGAGATGCGCGTCGAGGGTCGCGAGGTAGACCTTGTCCTTGTACGGCGCGACACCACGGTTCACGACGTCGCAGCAGAGCTGCGGGAACACGTCGGCCGGAAGCTCGCGCTCATACTTCCAGTTGATTTCGCCGGTACGACCGTCGACCGAGAAAACGCGGTTGTAGGACGAGGTCACATAGACCGTGCCATTGACGACCACCGCCTGGCTGTCCTGACCATCCAGGGTACCGAAGGACAGGGTCCACTTCGGAACCAGGTTCTTGACGGTGTCCGGGTTGATCTGCGTCTGCAATGCATACCGCGTGGTCTCGTAATCGCGGCCGTAGTGCAGCCAGTTGGCCGGATCCTTGTCGGCGTTGAGCAGCATGTCGTCGGTGACGTAGTTGCCCGTCTGCTGCGGGTTGTACCCACCGAGGGTGTCCACACCCTGCGCCATGGCCGTCGAGACAGCCCCCAGGCTCACCGTGCCGGCGACAACCGTCGCGAAGCACCATGATGCCTTACGTGGCAAAGTACTCATGTAAGCGCTCCCTTATGAACTCATTCTAGGGTCGTTCAGGCAAAGGGCGCCTAATCGGAATTTGACCGCCGCCCCTTTCCCCGAGCGCACTCTGCCAAAAGAGGGACCACTCTTCAACGCTGCTGAACCGGAATCAGATGCTATTTGAACCGAATTTCCGCGCTTTTCTGCGATTCACACGGGAAAATGGTTGTGTTCAGCCGTTTACGGCGGCCACCGCCGGACGCTCCCCGGACGGCCCGGCTTCGGCGAGACGCGAAATGCGCTTCCGTCGCGCGGCGAGCGGTGGACAGGTCCGGTCGTCGTAGTAGTCGACCTGACAGTCGAGGCACTGGAAGCACTCGTTCATGTTGATCTTGCCGTCACTGTGGACCGCGCCGACCGGGCACGATTTTTCGCACACATGGCACGGATTTCCACATTGCGGGCGCCGCTTCAGCCAGTGGAGCAGATGGAAGCGGCCGAGGATCGTCAGGGCGCCGCCGAGCGGGCACATGAATCGGCAGAAGAACCGCTCGATGAACAGACTCGCCGTCAGGAGCAGGCCCGCATAGAGAACGTAGGGCCAGGCGCGATCGAATCCGAGGATGATCGCGGTCTTGAACGGCTCGACCTCCGCCGCCTTGGATGCGGTGCTCATCGAATAGACCGCAATGACGGCGATGACGACGACGACAACGTATTTCAAGGTCCAGAGGCGGGTCTGCAGCGTCTCGGGAATCGTCACCTGCGGGACCTTCAGCCACCGTGCGCCGTTGGCGAGCAGTTCCTGCAGCGCCCCGAAGGGACAGAGCCAGCCGCAGAAAACGCCGCGCCCCCACAGCAGCAGAGTCAGCGCGACGTAGACCGACAGGATGAAGACCAGCGGATCGATCAGGAACACCGCCCAGTCATAGTTGGCGTCGAAGGCGGCGCTGAAATAGCTGATGACGTTGATGATGGTGAGCTGCGCATCCATCATCCAGCCGAGCCACACCACGACGACCGCCAGGAATCCCAGCCTGAGCCACCGGTGGAGCCGTCGGCGCCGCGTAATCGCATCCTGGAAGAACAGGATCCCGGTCAGTGTAAGAAGAAGCGCGCCAAGGCCGGCAATGGAGGGCAGCCGGCTGATCCACACGCGTTGCCAGTTGTTGAGGCCGCTTTCCTTCAGCAACCCGAACAGAACATAAGTGGGCTCTTTCAGCCCTGCGGCTTCGAGATCGGCGTCCTCGCCGAGCACGTAGCGGGCCGGCATCCGATAGGGCAGGGAGAAGGAAACCGGCTCGGCGTCCCCCGCCGCATTGCCGAATTCCTGCGGATCGACGAGCAGTTCGAACCGCCACGGGGCAAGGACGTCGAATCCCGAGTCCGACGACAGCCGGAACAACCCGATCTCGTTAAGCCGCGGCGCGCCCTCGGTGCGAATCGCCGTGTGGCGAAGCTGGTCGTTCTTGGTCAGGCGGATCGTCTTGTCGCCCTGCACGATCTGGATGCGCTGGAAGATGTCGGTCATCTGCATCGACGGACCGCGCCAGGAATAGGGGCCTTCGCCCATGATCACCAGCAGATGCTCGCCCAGTTCCAACTGCGCGAGATGGTTCGTGTACCACTTGGCGCCGAACAGGTTGCGGCCGATTCCGGCCGGCGTGGCGATGGCGACGTGAAGCGTGACGAAAGGCTCCTTGGCTTCGTCCTCGGAGATCTTGACCCCGAGACGGTCAGCGACCTCCCCGCGGGTGAGATCGAGCGTGGCGACCGAGCCATCCGCTTCGAGCTGCGCCCAGGTCTCGTCGTCGTAGCTGTCGCGGTCGAGCGCCAGAGGGCCGGTGGACCCCGCCACCATCCCCTCGATCCGCGCCACCTTGCGGGACGCCTGGATGATCGCGCTGTGCATGGCCGTCGCGGAGATGGTCGCTCCCGCCACGCCGTCGACGCCGCGTTGTCCGGTGATTCGAACCGGGCGGCGCACATCCATCCCCGTGAGGCTGTCGAGATAGTCGGACATGCGCTCGACCGGGATCAGGTTCGGCCCCAGCATCGGCTCATGAGTTTCGAGAATCGTCGTTCCCGTGATGCGGCTGTCGAGACCCAATCCGACGATGATATCGAAGGACTCGCCGCTATAGCCTTGCGGATGAACCGTCTCGTGCGTGGAAAACGCGTAGCCGGCGACCTCGCCGTCCATCAGCACCGAAGCGATCGGCGGATCGCCGGCGATCTCCTTGATTCCCTCAGCGCCCGGAAAGGTCTCCGCCAGCACCTCCGGCGTTATCCGGGTCGCCAGCGGATCGTTCATATCCGCCTTTGCCGGCCCCGGAACCGTACACGCCGCCATAACGGCTGCTGCCAAGGCCCGCCACAGCCATCTCGGTCCAATCGAACGTTCGATTTGCCGCATGACCCCAAAAACTCCCCGGACAACTGCCTGAAATGGCTGCAATGATGCTCACTAGCATCCGATTTGTGTCCACTGCAAGCGAGCCCCTGCCCCGAAGGCATTTTTCCGCCGGGCATGTGACGGTCGGCACTATGCCTCGGTCACGAGGACGTCTACTGGTCTGGCCGGCGAATTCGGGCACGGAACAAGCGGTTTGGGGAGGTCGAAACATCCCTCTTTCGGAGAGGTTTCGGCGCTTTCCCTCCTCAGAACCCGCAAATTCTGCAAGGTTGCCGTGCGGTCGGCGCCGTGTCATTGACATGAAGTGAGAATGTGAAACGACAGCCCGTGCCAGAGTCCACCAACGCCCTAAAGCAGGTCATCGCGGAGCTCGACGAGCGCCTGAACCGGTTGTGGCGCCACGGCAGCCACATGCTGGTCGGCTGGACGACGGCCGGAGACGGCATCGCTGTTCTTTTCGCGCCGTTCGAAGGCCTGATGGACATTCTCGAGGTCGAGCCGGGCTGGCTGGTCGCGCCACACCGGATGACGCCGGAAGATATGAAGCGGGCCGCCGAAACCTTAGGGGTACGGCCGACCAAGCTGCCTCTCGGCCCGGCTCTCGACGAGTATCCGGGGTTGGCCGGGCTGGTCGAAACCCTGATGTGCCGTTACGGCGTGGCCCGTTCGCAGCACCGGGCGGGAGTCCTGTTCGATATCGTCGGCTTCGACAGCAAGAGCGCACTGGAACAGGTGCTGCTGATCAAGAACCTTTCCTACTCGATCAACGTCGCCCACTCACGGATATCGGAGGCGGGTTACGACATCGACCTGGGGCGCGCGAACACCGCCAGCGGGATCATGATCTGGAACCGCCGGAACGGGCTGGCGGCCGATATTCATCTGTTTTACCTCATGATCCTGACGCTCGCGGACAACACCCTGAAGCGTCAGGGCAAGGAAGAGGCGTATATCCCGCGGCTCAGGACCGTGTTCCATATCGGTCCGGTCTACGAGTTCCATCAGCCCCAGGGACTGGCGCCCGGCGCGTTCAACCTGATCTTCGGCGGTCTGGTGGCGTCGCTGCGTCATATCAGTGCGCTGGCGCGGCCGGACCAGATTCTCGCCACCCAGTTCAGGCGGCCCATCGAATCGTCCCCAGGGTCGATGCAGCGGCGGCGGTCGGCGGACACCGCTCAATTCATCGCCTTGGCTCAACGCGAGATCGATGGCCTGGGGGACGTCGTTCTCGAGGGCGAGAAGGTTTCGGCCCTCAAATGCTATCTCACCGGCCGCAGCATCGGGGGCGGCGCCTTCAACATCCTGCAGTACCGCACGGCGGACAGCCTCGGCCAGGAACACCTGCTGTTCAACCTGAAGCTGAACATCCATCGCCCGAGTGCCGATCCGCTTTACATCGGTATGCAGCACACGGACCTGGAAGATTTCGCCATCGAGACGATTGTGTATGATTCGTCACAGCCGGAAGCCTAGAGATTCCGGCATATACAGGGGGTGACGGTCACCGAATTTTAACGGACCGAGCGTCTAATCGGGTGCGAAAGGACGTCGAAATGGTGTCGGGAAAATTTACACATGGAGTACCCCCCATGGCAGTGAGGCCGCTGAATACCTTGGATAGTGGGGCCCGGCACGGTTCTTGCGAAGTAAAACCCGAGGTCTTAGGACGCGACGAGTCATTGGACGGTAAAATGAAAAAATTTCTCTCTCACGCACACAGCCAGCGAACGTCGCCCTGGAAGGTTTTCGGCATCGCTGCGGTGCTGCTCACCGCCGCGACGTCCGCTCAAGCTTGGGTCATCGATTTCGACACCGATCAGAACGGTAACGACATCGTTCACGGTCAGGTGATCGACAACGAGTACAGCAACCAGATCCCTGGTGCGAATGCTGGTCTCGGGGTGGATATTTCCGGCAGGAACAATTCCTACTATTACGGACATCCCGACATCGCCATGGCCTTCGATAGCGGCCCCTTGGATTGGGATGATCCCGATCTTCAGGCGCCGTTCACCGACCTTTCCAGCGGTGCCACGATCAATCCCGGCAACATCCTCGTCATTCAGGAGAATGACTACGGGTGCGGCGACGGCGTCTGCAACGACCCCGACGACGAAGAAGCCGGCGGTTACTTCGAGTTCAAGTTCCATGACGCCAACGGCGACGCCAAGGCGGTGGAGATCACCTCGATCGACTTCTTCGACATCGAGTCGAGCGAAGGCTACGGTTGGGTGAAGTTCTACTCGGGGTCGGACTCCTCGGGCTATACCGAGATCGGGTCGTTCTACGTTCCGGTTACCGGCAACAACGACTGCATCAACACCTGGAAGCAGGTGACCTACAACATCGCCGACGTCACCAAGATCAAGATCAAGTTCAAGGGATCGGGTGGCATCGACAACATCGTCGGTCAGGCTTCCGGCGGCGGTGGCGGAACGGGCGTTCCCGAGCCGGCATCGTTGGCTCTGTTCGCGGGCGGATTGCTCGGCTTCGCCGGCATCCGGCGCCGGTGGACGCAGGGAGCCCAGACCAAGGAGAGCTGATCCCCGTTCTCTCGAGCATACCCTTTCATACCAAGGGGGTAGGCGAGAGAGGATAAGGCGATCAACGACGATCCTTAAAGATGGCGCCGCCGCGGTTGATCCGCGGCGGCGCTTTTCGTTTTGGCGACGGCTGGTGTCGTTCCGGCACCGGGCTGGTATCCTCGTCGGGCCGGCAACATCTCTTAGCAACGAACGTGACCATACGCTCGATCGCGCGATTGCGATCGGCACGGGACGCCGCCCGGTCGATCGTGGCGCCCCGCTCCGAAGGCAGGCGACGAGCCCGATTGCGAAAATGCGGAGGTAGAGAGTGATCATGCGACACCGCGATCCGAACCGAGGGGCCGGTGACGGTCCCAATCCTCTAAGGGCGTTGCTGGGCGCCGGTCTGATCGGCGCGGGAATCGCCCGCTTCTCCCTGGGCGGAATGGTGCTCGGAGGCCTTGGCGCGTGGCTCCTCGCCGAAACGCTCTGTTCGCGGACGACACGAACGGGTAGGCGCCAACATGCAGCCAACCGCTCCGGTTATCCGGACGCTGTCGATGAAGCATCCGACGAATCGTTTCCTGCCAGCGATCCGCCCAGCTTCACGTCGAGTCACGCCGGGGGGCCACACGGCACCAGCGCCGGCTGACCGAGACAGTGGCCCGATACGTACCGGCGTCAGGAACAGCATGCCGGACCGATAGCCGCATCTGGACGGCGGAATGAAGATCGCTCTCGTATGCCGCCATTTCCCGCCGGCGATCTCGGGCGGCGCGCGACGTCCGTACCTGCTGGCGAAGGAACTCGAAGCCCGCCGTCACGATATCGTCGTCCTGGCTCCACAGCCCTGCGAAGGGCTCGCCGTCATCGTCGTTCCCCACCCGCAGATCGACCCGCCGGCCGAACCCGCCGCGCAGACTCCGCGCATGCGGAACCGCCTGCGCGAATGGCTGCTTCTGCCCGACCCCGACATCCGATGGGCGCTTCGCGCCGCCGGCGCGCCCCTGCCCTGGCGACCCGACTGGGTAATCTCGACGAGCCCGCCCGAATCGAGCCACATCGCCGGCTGGCTGATCCGCCGCCGGCATGACTGCCGCTGGCTTGCCGATTTCCGCGATCACTGGGTCCGCGATCCGCTCCGGCCGATCCTCCGGCGGAGCGCCACCCGCCGATGGCTGGAAAGACGCATGGCCCGATTCATCCTGCCTGCCGCCGACGCGACTGCCGCTACAACGCCGGCCATCATCGACGAGATCGCCGCGCTGGGCGGCCCCGAAAGGGCGGCCGCCATTCCCAACTTCGCCGATCCGCCACCGCCCAGAGATCCGCTGCCGGACGGAGCGATCAACATCGTTCACACGGGAGGGTTCCTCCTGTCGGACCACGGCCGCCCCCTGGCCCCGATCCTCGCCGCTCTCGAGGCGGCGGGACGCGAAGATCTCCGCCTGCACCTGGTCGGACGGCTCCAGAGCGACGAGATTAGGCAGGTGGAGCAATCATCGGCCGCAGAGAGGATCGTCGTCACCGGACCGCTTCCGCTGGAGGAAGCCCGGGCCTACCAGGGCGCCGCGGACGTCCTGCTCCTGGTCGCAGGCAAGACCCAGGTGCCGGGCAAGCTCGCGGAGTACCGGGCAGCCGGAAAGCCGATGCTGGTCCATGGCGACGGGCCTTGGACCGCGGCCGCGGGCCTGCAGCCGGTTTCGGACTTGCGGGCTGCATTCGCCGCCCTCCCGGGCTCCGCCGCGCCACCGCCGCCCGGCCTTACGGTGCGCGATGCGGCGGACCGATTTCTGGATCTGATGCTCGGCGATCAGAACCTGAGCGAGGGCGGCCGATGATCCGCCTGCTCGTCACCGGCGCCGGCGGTCAGGTCGGTCGAGCACTTCTGGAAGCCGCTCCGCTCGTCGACGTCCTCGTCACGGGGCTCGGCCACAGCAGCCTCGACATCACCCGGAAGGATGAAGTCGCCGAGAGAATTGCCGCCGAGCGTCCGGACATCGTCGTCAACGCCGCCGCCTACACGGCGGTCGACAAGGCGGAAAGCGAGACCGAAGCCGCCTTCGCCGCCAACGAAACCGGCCCCGCGAACCTTGCCGCCGCCTGCGATACACTCGGCATGCCGCTGATCCATCTGTCGACCGACTATGTGTTCGACGGCCGTGCCGAAGGTCCTTACGGCGAAGACGATCCCGTCGCTCCGCTCGGCACCTACGGCCGCAGCAAGGAGGCCGGCGAACGCGCCGTGCGCCGCTCGAACTCCCGCCATGTCATCCTCCGGACCGCCTGGGTTTTCGGAGCCTCGGGGCACAACTTTCTGCGGACGGTGCTGCGCCTGGCGGAGGACCGGGACGAGCTGCGGATCGTCGACGACCAGTACGGATGCCCGACTCCAGCGCGCGACATCGCCGACGCGGTTCTCACCTTGGCTCCGCAGCTTCTCGAAAGACCGGAAACCGCGGGTACCTATCACTTCTGCGGCGCCGGTCCGACGACATGGTTCGGCTTCGCGGACGCGATCGTCGAAGCTGCGGCCCCCCTGACCGGCCGCCGCCCCCGCCTCGTCCCGATTCCCAGCAGCGCCTATCCGACCCCGGCGCCGCGCCCCGCCAACAGCGTCCTCGACTGCCGCAAGATCGGCGAGACTTTCGGCATCGGGCAAAGGCCGTGGCGCGAAGGCCTCGCGGCCGCCCTGGCGACCTGCTTCGACAATCCCGCCGGAACGGCCCATTAGGCTAAACCGCCCGACCTGGGAACGAACCGGGACGATCCTGATCTCGCCGGTCCGCGCCTTGCCGGCACCAGTTGTCCCCCGCCGCGGACGCCCTACCTATTGCGGGGTGGATCGGAACAGCCGCTCGGCCGGCCCGGTCCACCGTCCGGCAGGCGTCCGCCTGAGTCCAGCCGAAAAGGGCATTCCCGTGGAATTGAGGACCATCATCGGCCTGGCGCTGCTCGGCAGCATACTGTCCGCCTGCGGCCTCTTGACGCCCCTTCCGGAGAGCACCGGGACGGCTCAGCGGTTGACGGCCTTCCCCGGCGGTCCCTTTCCTCTGGAACGGCCGGTGACGATCCATTGGGATACCCATCAGGTTCCGTTCATCGAGGCGGAAACGGACACCGATCTCGCCTTCGCCCTGGGCCTCGTCCACGCCCATCTCCGCTGGGCGCAGATCGAGCTCATGCGCCATGTCGCCTACGGCCGGCTGTCGGAGATGGTGGGACCGATCGCCACCGACATCGACCACTCGCTACGCATTCTCGACCTCAGCCGGTCGTCATCCGCCTCACTCGCCATGATGCCGGAGAGCACGCGGCACTGGCTCGACGCGTTCGTCGCCGGCCTCAATCACTACATCACTCACACCGAGGAAGTGCCGCACGAGTTCAAGGTTCTGGGTCTCGAACGCGAGCCGTGGTCGCCCGAGGAGGTCCTGACGATCGGGCGCCTCGCCTCGGTCGATGTGAACTGGCTGGTGTGGTTCGAGGTGCTGAAGCTTCGCGACACGCCGGAATGGCCGGCCCTCTGGGACGAGTTGGTCCGGCGCGGATCGGATTCGGTGACCAGCTTCATGGCCGACCCGGACTCCCAGCGGGCGGCGTTCGACGAGATCCTTGCCGGGATGAACCGCTCCGGCAGCAATTCGGTCGCCGTCACGGCCACCAGAAGCGAAAGCGGCGGCGCGCTGATCGCCAGCGATCCGCATCTGGGGATATTCCTGCCCAATCTCTGGCTGCTGGCCGGCTACAAGTCGCCCTCCTACCACGCCGTCGGCATGATGATCCCTGGCATCCCGTTCCTCGCCCTGGGGCGCAATCCTTGGATCGCCTGGGGCGGCACCAACATGCGGGCCGCGAGCAGCGACCTTTACGATGTTTCGGACCTTCCGGCCGGCGACATCACCAGCAGCGAATCGAAGATCGCCACGCGCTGGTGGTTCGACGACACGGTGACGTTGAGGAACACGCCCCTGGGCCCGATCATCTCCGACGCCCCGGTGCTGGATGCGGGACAAGGCGGGCCGGTGGCGCTCCGCTGGATGGGTCATCTGCCGAGCGACGAGATCAGCGCCATGCTGGCCGCCAACCGCGCGCGGAACTGGCCCGAATTCCGCAAGGCCCTCGACGGATTTCATGTCCCCGGCCAGAACATGATCTACGCCGATTCGGAAGGCCATGTCGGACAAGTGATGGCGGTCAGTCTGCCGCGACGCCCCGAAAGCGCCACCGATACCCTCGTTCACGGCGCTGATGCCGTCGGCTGGTGGGACGCTTTCGCCAGTCTGGAAAGTCTGCCGAGCGCGTTCGATCCGCCGTCCGGGTTCGTCGCCTCGGCCAACAACAAGCCTGCCGACGGTGACGTGCCGGTCGGTTTCTTCTTTTCGTCCGACGACCGGATCACCCGCCTCGACGAGCTTCTGGGCGGGGATGGGAAGGTTTCCGTCGCCCTGCTGAAAGACCTTCAGCAGGATGTCTACCAGTCGTCGTCCGCCGCCATCCGGGACGCCCTGGGCAAGCGCCTTGCAACGACCACCCCCGCCCCCGCCCTTTCGGCGGAAGGGCAGCGCGTGCTGGACGCCATTGCCGGATGGGACGGCCGCTACGCGGTAGATTCGGCCGGGGCGACCGCCTTCGAAATCTTCCTCTATCACTTCCACAAGGCGTTCTACGACGAACGCCGGCTCAAGGTCTTCTCGGCGACCGCGCAGAAGTTCGAGATGCTGGAGGACGACATCCTTGCGGCGCCGGACGACCACTTCGCCGCGGCCGTTTCAACGGCGGCGGCGGCAGCCGGTGAAGACCTCTCCTCGTTCCCCGACTGGGGCAGCATGCATCGCCTGAAGCTCGGCCATGTGCTGAGCCGCGTGCCGGTGATCGGCGGTCGCTATCGGTTCGCCGACGATCCCGTCGCCGGCAGCAGCTCCACCCTGATGAAGACGGCGCACGGTCTGACCAACGAACGCCATGCCACACGGTACGGGTCCCAGGCACGCCATATCTCGGACATGTCCGACCCGGATGCGAACTACTTCGTCCTGCTCGGCGGCGAGGACGGCTGGATCAACAGTGCCAACTTCGTCGACCAGTACGACCTGTGGAAGCGCGGCGAATACGTGCGCATGCCGCTGCGGCTGGAAACCGTCCGCGAGACCTTCCCCCACCATATGACGCTCTCGCCTTAGAGCGGCAGCGCCATGCTCGACGCGACTCCGCTTCTCCGCCTCTATGCGCGCGCCCGCCGCGCGCGCCTGGAGCGGGAGGACCCGATCGCGGGGCAGCAGAAGACGCTGCTGAGCCTCCTGAAGCGGGCGCAATCGACCCGCTTCGGACGCGATCATGGTTTCTCGTCGCTCACCGACGTCGCCTCCTTCCAACAAGCCGTGCCGCTCCGCCGTTACGAGGACTTCTGGCAGAGCTATTGGAAGGACGCCTTTCCGCGCCTCACCGATTGCAGTTGGCCGGGCACGATCCCCTGTTTCGCCGTCACCTCCGGCACCACGACGGGGCGCACCAAATACATTCCCTGCTCGCAGGCGATGAACCGGTCGAACCGGCGCGCCGCCCTCGACATCCTGGTCCACCACCTGACCAACCGGCCGGAGAGCCATGTCCTCGGCGGCAAGAACTTCATGCTGGGCGGCAGCACCGCCTTCGTGGAGGAAGCGCCGGGCATCCACAGCGGCGACTTGAGCGGCATCGCCGCCAGCGACGTACCGTGGTGGGCGCGTCCCTACTACTTCCCCGACCGCGACCTCGCCCTCGAAGAAGACTGGGAGAAAAAGGTCGCGATGCTGGCCCCGGCATCGCTCCGCCAGGACATCCGCTCGATCAGCGGCACCCCGAGCTGGCTGCTCCTGTTCTTCGACAAGCTGGCGGAATTGAACCCGGCCGGATCGTGGCGCGCCAAGGACGCCTATCCGAACCTCGAGCTCGTCATCCATGGCGGCGTCAACTTCGCCCCCTATCGCGGCCGCTTCGCCGAATGGCTGGAGGGGAGCCACGCCGAAACCCGCGAGGTCTATCCGGCGAGCGAGGGGTTCTTCGCCGTCGCCGACCGCGGCGATGGCGACGGCCTGCGGCTGATCACCGACCACGACATCTTCTACGACTTCATCCCGGTCGAGGAACTGGAGGCCGAACGCCCCACCCGCCATTGGCTCGCAACCGTCGAGACGGGCGTCGAATACGCCATCGCCGTCTCGACCTGCGCCGGCCTCTGGTCGTACCTCGTCGGCGATACCGTGCGGTTCGTCGACCTCGATCCGCCGCGCATCGTCGTCACCGGGCGCACCTCCTTCACCCTGTCGGCCTTCGGCGAGCACCTGATCAGCGCCGAGATCGAGGAGGCGGTCTCGGCCGCCGCCGGCGCCATCGGCGCTTCGGTGGAAGAATTCGCCGTGACGCCCGTCTTCCCCCGCCAGGAAGGGGAAGCCGGCCGCCACCTCTACTTCGTCGAGTTCGCCGAGCAGGCGCCGGAGCCCGGGGCGCTCGAAACGTTCGCCAGGGTACTCGACGAAACCCTGGCCGACGGAAACGACGACTACCGCGCCCATCGCTCCGGCGACTTCGGAGTCGGCAGACCCGAGATCCGGGTCGTGCCGACGGGCGGTTTCGCCGCCTGGATGAAAGCCCGCGGCCGGCTCGGCGGTCAGAACAAGGTGCCGCGGATCATCAACGATCCCGACCTCGCCGAAAACCTCAGCGCTGGCATCGAAACGGTCCCGCGCTAATCCTTCTGCTTGTTGTGGAGATCGAGCGGCGGCGCCCATGCCTCCACGCCCGGAGCGGGGCGACCCCAGGTGTTGCCGTGACGATCGGGGCGGCCGGTGAAGTGGCGCACGATCAACCGGTGGAGCATGTTCATATTGGGCAGAATGCCGTGGAAACCTGCGAGCTTGGTCGTCGCCCGGTCCGAGAGCTCCCAATAGCCGTAATCGTCCGGGGTCACGCAGACGAGATTGGCGCGGTCGAGGAATTTCGGCACCGCCCCCTCGAAGGGCACAGTCCCATCACCGGTGAAGCCCCACTCGCTTGTCGGCGCCTTCTCGTCTCCCCAGAGATTGGCCCGGTCGTCGCTGCGGAAGTCGAACTCCGCCGCCTGCCCCTTCCGTTTGACGTGAAGGCGGACGCGGGTGACGGAATCGACGCCGACCACGCAGAGCCAGTCGTTCGTCTCGAGCCCGGCATCAGGGAGGTTCAACCCGTCGAGCCGCTGGCGATGGTCCGACGCTGCGGTCAGCATGGTGGCGAACAGCGACCTGGCCTGAGCGGTGCGGGCTCTCTGGTTGCCGCCTTCAAGGCCGTGAAGGCGGATGTACTGCTCCAGGCTCGTCAGGATGCTCGGCTGCCAGACCGCCGGGTCGAACAGGGTCTGCGGCAGTGAGGGCGGCACATCCAGACCGTTCGCGAAGCTCGGCACGAGATAGTAGAGCGCAGGCGTCATCCGCGCCGCCTCGCGCTCGCGGGAACTGGGCGGCGAAGTGCCGAGATTGGCGGTGCCGGTCGTCACCTTGATCACCGACTCGAACGAGCCCTGGAAGGGACTGGCAAGGGTCGCGACCTTGCCCGCCCGCGCGGTTTGCCCGTGGCGAGCCAGCATGCCGGCGATCACCAATCCGCCCATCGAATGCCCGACGAGGTTCACCTTGGGGTCGGCGCCGTACCCGGCTTTGTGATAGTGCGGCATCAGCTTGGTGCGCTCGATCACCTCGTCGACGAAGCGGAGCAGCGCGTCTTCGACCAGTTCCAGCGGCTGGCGCCAGTCATAGCCGAACGGAAAGACCGGAACCGGTTCCTCGGGCTTCTCGGCCAGATTGAACCTGAGCTCCTCGATCAGTTCCTTGTAGGCGATCTCATAGACTTGGCCCGAGACCACCCGCGCCGGTTCCCGCGCCTCGTAGCGGAGGTTGTCGGGGTGGAGCGCGGCGCGTTCGTAGTCCTTGTGGACCACGCCCCAGATCGTCTCCGGCGAGACGGGATAGTCGTCCTGCAGATAGCTCGCGGTGATGCCGGGGACGACAATGACCGGATTCGAAACTGGCATGCGTTCCTCCCCCTTCTGTCCGCCGTGTGGCCGGCGGAGCTGCATATCCTCCTATAGAGCGGTGCCGACACACCGACAACCTGTCGGAGAGTGAGCTATACGATCGAGGTAGAAAAAACCCCCGCTTTGGTGCGCGGACCGTCTAAGGGGCTGGAGGCGGGCTGCCGGCGGGGGGCTTGGGCCAGGCCCGGAGAACCGCATTCACCACCGTCGCTAGCGGGATCGCGAAGAAAACGCCCCAGAACCCCCACAATCCGCCGAAGAACAGGATCGCCACGATGATGGCGACGGGGTGGATATTGACCGCCTCGCCGAGCAGCAGGGGAGCCAGCAGGTTGCCGTCGAGCGCCTGAATGACGCCATAGGCGATCAGGGCGTATGTGAACGGTGCGGTGAAGCCGTATTGCAGATAGGCGACGGCGGCGACCGGCAGCGTCACCGCCGTCGCCCCGACATAGGGGATCAGGACCGAGAAACCGGTCAGCACGCTGAGCAGCAGCGCGTAGCGAAGGCCCAGCACCCCGAAGACCACATAGGTCACCACACCGACGATCAGGATTTCGAGGAATTTGCCGCGGACATAGTTGCCGATCTGGGCGTTCACCTCCGACCAGACCCGCGTCGTGAGCTGGCGCTCGCTGGGCAGGAAACCGGTAAGCCACGCCACGATCCGGCTCCGGTCCTTCACGAAGAAGAACACCAGCACCGGCACCAGGATCAGGTAGACGACGGCGGTGATCACCGCGACGATCGACGACACGGAATAGGAGACCAGAGCCTGGGTCATCAGGACCAGTTCGGTCCGCAGGCGCATGGTGAACTGCCGCACCTGATCGACGGTGATGAAGTCCGGGTACTGTTCCGGCAGGCGCAGCAGCGCATGCTGGGCTTCCGAGATCAACAGCGGGATCTGCTGCAGCAACTGCGTCATCTGCCTGAACAGCAGCGGCAGAAGACCGAATGCGGCAACCAGGAAGAAGGCCATGAAGGCCAGGAAGACGATCCACGCCGCGATCGTATGGCCGAGGCCCAGGCCTTCGAGCCGGGACACGAACCCCTGGAGCAGATAGGCGATCACCACGGCCGCGATCACCGGAACCAGCATGTCGGCGAAGAAGACGATCACCAGAGTCGCGACCACCAGGATGGTGGTCAGGATCACGACCTGCCGGTTCGAGAAATGCCGCCGGAACCAGTCGCGGAGCGGCTGCATCGGTTGGTTGTTCGAGCCGTCCATCAGAGGTTCGGAGGCCATGGCGTCAGCAATGGTGTCGCGCGTGAATACCACACATCGGCTCCCGATCCGGAGCACGAATGCCACTGTCCGGTCGCTGGTCGGAGAGGGGCCGGACGGCCCGATGATCGACGATGCAACGCCCATGCCGCTTCGTCATCCCCTCGTCTCTGTCGCGGCGCGGGTCCAAATGACGTAACAGTGATAGGCAGTTGCATGGAATCTGGGCGGATCGGAGAAACGATGGTCAAGCTCGACGTCATCTACACGCGCGGCGGCGATAAAGGAGAAACCTCACTTGGTGACGGTTCGCGAGTCTCCAAGACCGCCCTTCGGGTGGAAAGCTACGGCACCGTCGACGAAGCCAATGCCGCCATCGGCCTCTGCCGGCTGCATACCGGCGGCAAGGCCGATGCGATGCTGGCGCGGATCCAGAATGAGCTGTTCGATCTCGGTGCCGATCTGGCGACACCGGAAAAGGACGAGACCCGGTCCCGGCTCCGAATCGACGAAGCCTACGTAACCCGCCTCGAAGGCGAAATCGATACCATGACCGGCGATCTCGCCCCGCTCACATCGTTCATCCTGCCGGGAGGATCGCCGGCCTCGGCGCACCTCCACATGGCGCGAAACATCGTCCGGCGCGCCGAGCGTCTGGCCATCGCCCTGGCTGCGACGGAAACCGTCAACCCGGTCACGGTCCACTACCTCAACCGCCTGTCCGATCATCTGTTCTGCCTCGGGCGATGGCTCAACGACAGCGGGCGGAACGACGTACTGTGGGTCCCCGGCGGCAAGCGCTGAACTACGCGCCGTAGAGGGTCTCCGGCGACGTCATTACCGGCGCGATCTCGACCGCGTCGCCGTCGCGAACGGCGGTGTAGAAGCAGTTTCGCCGCCCGGTGTGGCAAGCAACGCCGGTCTGGTCGACCAGCAAAAGAAGGGTGTCGGCATCGCAGTCGATCCTGAGCTCGATCAGCCGCTGCACCTGCCCCGAGCTCTCGCCCTTTCGCCAGAGCTTGCCTCGCGAGCGCGACCAGTAGCAGACCCGTCCGGTCCGCAGGGTTTCCTCCACCGCATCGGCGTTCATCCACGCCATCATCAGCACCTCGCCGGTGTCATGTTGCTGGGCGATCGCGGGAACAAGGCCGTCGGCCGAGAAGGCGATCGAACTGACGATGTCGGCAATGGCCATGGGGGCGCTCCAGATGTTGCGGCGAAGGCGCGCGGCGGCGGGCACCCTATCCCAATGGCGCACCGCATACATCACTTCATGCAGGGGCCTGCGATGGCGCGCCCCGGACACGGCCCCTTCGCAGGGCGGCAGGCTGCGATCCGCTGGAAGACCGCCGCCTGATATCCTATGGTGCGCGCCGAAGGTGGCCGACGGTCCGGAGACGGCCGCGGCGGGAGCTTAGGGAGAATCGGATGAAGAGTTATCAGGTTATGGAATTCGGCAAGCCGCTCCAGTTGGTGGAGACGCCGAACCCCGAGCCGAAAGGGACCGAGGTGCTGCTGAAGATCAGGGCGGCGGGCGTTTGCCATTCCGATCTCCACTTCTGGCATGGCGGTTATGACCTCGGTGGCGGCAAGTGGCTGTCGCTCACCGATCGCGGCATGAAGTTGCCGCTCACCATGGGTCATGAGCCGGTGGGCGAAGTGGTTGCCGTCGGGCCGGATGTGACCGGCGTCTCGGTCGGCGACGTCCGGCTGGTGTTCCCCTGGATCGGCTGCGGCACCTGCGCGCGCTGCGCCGAGGGCGACGAGAACCTTTGCACCTCGATGCGGACCCTGGGTGTCTTCACGCCGGGTGCTTATGCCGACCACATCGTAGCGCCGCACCCGCGCTATCTTGTCGACATCGAGGGCATTCCCGAGACCAGCGCCTGCACCCTGGCCTGCGCCGGCGTCACCGCTTATGGCGCGCTGAAGAAGGTTCTGCCGCTTCCCGCCGACGACAAGGTGGTGATCATCGGCATCGGCGGTGTCGGCTTGACCGGCGTCAACGTTGCCGCGGGCTATCTGGAGCAGGAGCTGATCGCGGTCGACGTCGACGACGAAAAGCTGGCTGCTGCAAAGGAGGCGGGTGCGACCCACCTCATCAACTCGAAGACCACCGACGCGGTCGCCAAGATCAAGGAGCTCACCGGCGGCGCCGGCGCCGGCGCCGTGGTCGACTTCGTCGCTTCCGGCCCGACCACAAGGCTCGGCCTCGACGCTGTCCGCAAGGGCGGCAAGCACATCGCCGTCGGGCTCTATGGCGGCGACGTCACCGTCTCGACCGCCTTGTTCCCGATGCGGGCACTCACCCTGCGCGGCTCCTATGTCGGCAATCTCCAGGAGATGAAGGAGCTCATCGCGCTGGTGAAGGCCGGCAAGGCCAAGCCGGTGCGTGTCGCCACCCGGCCGCTCGATCAGGTCACCCAGACCCTGGAGGATCTGGATGCCGGCCGTATTGTCGGCCGCGTCGTCCTGACGCCGTAAGAGACCGACCTTACGCCGCCGCCTACGCCTTGAGGTGGGGCGGCGGCAACGGGCCCAGAACGGCCTCGATGGTTCGGGCGACGCCGATCAGTGGCCGGTCGCCGTCCGGCCGTCCGGTGAGATCGATCCCCACCGGGAGTCCCCCCGCCGTCAGTCCTGCAGGCAGGGTCAGACATGGTAATCCCGCCGTGCCAGGCGGACTGACGTTTCGCGTGTAGGCCCTGTTGTTGTTCACGTCCCGCCCTTTGAAGATAATCGTTTCGCCCTTGCCCTGCGGACGGGCCGGCAAGGGTGTCGCCGGGGCAAGAAGCGCGTCGAGCTTCGGATCGGCGGCGAAAACGCGCTCATAAAGCGCTCGCAACGCCGGACGATGCACGGTAAGCGCCGCCCGGTACTCTTCCGCCGTCACCGCCTTCGCCCCCGCCTCGTCCAAGAATGCCTGACGGAAGCTGGGCGCGGCCAATTGGCTGGCGAGGTCCGTCAGGCTGATGCGGAGTCCCCGGCTGTAGAGAAAGGCCGCGATCTCCCGCGGAATTTCAAAGAGCACCAGGGCGCTGCGAATGGCCTTCACGAGGTCGAAGAGGCCCGCCAGGTCGACGGGAACCAGGGTCGCCCCCACCGCCGTGAGCCGCGCCATGGCGTTCCCCACCACGGCCTCGACCTCGTCATCCAGGTCCTCATGGAAATAGTGCCGAGGGATGCCGATCCGGAGGTCTGACGGCGCCTTCCGCTCAGCGGCTTCGCCGGTACCGGCAATGACCGCGTCGAGCATGGCGATGTCGGCGACACGGCGCGCCATCAATCCGGGCGTGTCTCGCGTATGGGACAGCGGAACGATGCCGGCTTGCGGATAGCGGCCAGTCGACGGGCGAAATCCGACGCAGCCGCAGAGCGCGGCCGGGATCCGCACCGACCCGCCGGTGTCGGTGCCGAGTGCCGCCGGAACCATGCCGGCGACGACCGCGACCGCCGAGCCGCTGCTGCTGCCACCGGGAAGCATCCGCCTGTCATACGGATTGTGGGCCGGTCCCCAGGTGAGATTGCCGCCGCCGGTATCGAACGCGAACTCGGTCATATGGGTCTTGCCGTACATCAGCCCATCGGCCGCACGGAGCGGTTTCACCACTGCGGCATCGCGCGTCGGCCACCATCCGCGGAGAACGGCGGACCCGGCCGTGGTCGGGAACCCGGTCACCTCGATGTTGTCCTTGATGCCGATCGGCAGGCCGGCCAGGGCGCCGATGGAACCCTGGGCGCGCCGATCGTCGAGAGCGGCCGCTTCGGCTGCCAGACGGACCGGATTGCGACTGATGAAGGCGTTGAGGCTATTCAGCGCCTTGGCACGGTCATTCAGAACAGCGACATACTCGCGGGTGGAAATACGCCGTGCCGCAAGAGCCGAGACCACCTCCTCGGCCGACCATCGTACCGGCTCGGGCGTTACCAGCTCGGGTCCGGCGCAGGCGGCAACCACACCGGCGGCGACAGTTGCGGCGGCCGGGTTGGCCGCTTCGACCGGTGTTCCGTCAGCCGCCAAGCCTGCCGTCCCAGCGCCGCGCACCGCCTGCATCGAGTCCCAGTTGATCGAGGACCCGGGCGACGATGTGATCGACGATGTCGTCGACGGTCTGGGGATGATTATAGAAGGCCGGAACCGGCGGCATGATCGTCACACCCAGCCGTGCAAGCGTCAGCATGTTGTCGAGATGAATGGCGCTGAGCGGCATTTCCCGCGGCAGAAGGACGAGACGCCGCCTCTCCTTGATAATGACGTCCGCCGCCCGCTGGATCAGATTGTCACTCAAGCCATGGGCGATCGCCGCCAGAGTCCGCATGGAGCACGGCGCGACGACCATCGCATCGGTGAGGAAGGAGCCGGAAGCGATGGTCGCCCCCAGATCGCCGGCGGCATGGCTCACCGCCGCCATCGCCCGCACGTCCTGAAGCGAATAGGCCGTCTCGTGCTCCAGCGTCTGCTGACCCCATTTGCTGACCAGCAGATGCGTCTCGACGCCCTGACAGCCGCCGAGCGTTTGGAGCAGGCGAACCCCCAGCACCGCGCCCGTCGCTCCGGTGATGCCGACGATGACCTTCATCGCGCGCATCTCCCTCGGGTAGCGATCTTCGGAGCGATTCGAGAAACGGGTGCCATACGATATTCAGTCGTTTGCGGGCGAACTTTACCGATTCTGACCTCCACGAGCGCGATTGCAATGCAGTATCGCCGACAGCCCTTCGCGCAGCCCCCCGTCAGCAGCGCCTGAAACGCTTCATCCCCTCAGGCAGTTTCGCCCCGCACAGGAAGGCGTTGTGGATGAAGGCGCCGTCCATCCGCGCGCCCGTCAGGTCGGCGTCCGTCAAATCGGTACCGACCAGCGATGCCTCGCGGAGATCGGCATTGCGAAGGTCGGCACCATGCAGCACGGCGTCGGCGAGATCGGCGTGGCGCAGGGAGGCCCCCGAAAGGTTGGCGCCCGAGAGATCGGCCGAGAATAGCCGCGCGCCGTCCAGCACGGCTCCGGCAAGCCGCGCTCCCACAAGGGAGGCGGCAACCATGCTGGCATCGGACAGAACCGCGCCGCCGAGATCGGCGCCGTCGAGCGACCAATGAGCGAGCCGGGCCCCGGTGAGGTCGCACTCCCGGCACATGACGGCGCGCCCCTCCGCGGCCCTCACCCGCAGCGCGGCCTCGGTGCCGTCATCGGCACGGGCAGGCATGGCCGCAAGCGTCACAGCGATCGCGAGCGCGCCCACCAGGGTAGGACAAGCCACGGAATCGCAACCAGATTTCCGATCGCACTGTTGCTCTGGTGAGACCGGCATGCTGTCGGAAAGGACGGATGCCGAACGATGAGAAAAGGAGGACGACATGCCGAAAGCCCTCGTCTATGAAGGCCCCATCCGTGAGGCCGTCGGCGTCTTCGAGGACGCGGAGTCACTCCAGAACGCCATCGATGCCCTCATGCTTGAGGAGCATTTCGACCGTGACGACCTCGGCCTGCTGGCGCGGGAAGACGTCATCGAAGCGAAACTCGGCTACAAGCCCCATACCGCCGCCGACGCCGCAGCCGAACCGAATGTGCCGCGAACCTTTCCGGTTACGCCGGAAGAACGCGGCAACGCCAAAGGCGGACTGATCGCAGGTTTCACCTATCTGGGCGCCGTAGGCACCGCCGGCTTGGTGGTCGCCTCCGGCGGCGCCCTGGCGATTGCGATCGGCTCGGCTGTCGCGGCCGGCGGCGCCGGCGCCGCAGTCGGCGGGACATTGGCTCACTGGCTGGACAAGCGCCACGCCAAAGCCATCGAACAACAGGTCGACTATGGCGGGCTCGTCCTGTGGGTACGGACGGCCGACCCCGCCCAGGAAGGCGCCGCCACGCGGATTCTCGAAGCGAACGGTGCCAAGGACGTCCATATCCACGAACTCCGTAACGCCGACGTGGCCGCCTGAACCCTCAGCGCGGCATGCGGGCTCCGTGATCCCGGTCGTTCCAGACATTGGCGTCCAGCGTCGCCGTGACGGAGCGCCCGAGGTCGCGGAGCACTGCTTCCTGCTCCGAGAGCCTGGTCCGCTGATCTTCGAGTTCGCGCCGGTCCTTCTGATAGAGCATCTTCGCGTCCGACAGCACGAGACGCAGGGCATCGGCCCCCTTCTTCCAGTCGATGGACGACGAATCGGCGACGGCCTGACTGAACAGTAGCTCCAGGCTGACAATGTCCTGGCGGAAGAACGGATTCATCGGCGGCTCTGCCTCAGCCTCGCTGCGCAAGGCGCCGATCGTCTCCAGCCCGGCCACGATCGTCCCGGCAGGCGGCGCGATGGGCGGAAACGAAAACAGCAGACGCGCGAAATCTTCTTCCAGCCGATCGGTCAGTTTCAGCACGTCGACGTCGCGCTGCAGGCGTAGCGACGCATCGGCGACATCTTCCTGAACCGCCTCGAGCCCGCGCAGATAGACGGCGGGAAGCTCGTATCCCTTGGGCTGGGCGAGAGCTGCCATGTCCGGCAGTACTGCCAGCACGCCGGAAATGCATGCCGCTCCGGCGGCACGTCGAAAGAAGACTAGCGGCATGAGTGTTCGCGGCACCTCCGCTGCGCTGCCCGGATCGAGGGCTTCCGGCGACGGCCGTTAACGACCACCGCCCGCATGATACGAACCAGGGATCGTATCGTCAGCGCGGTGGACGAGTCATCCCCCGGCTTGAGGTACGGACCACTTGCGGCGCGAAAGGGCTGCCTAGTCCACGGCGCCTCGGGCGCGCAGCAGGTTGGCGACATCGGTTCTACCGGCCCGTTCGGCCACCTCCAGCGGCGTGTTGCCGGCTTCGTCCACCGCGTTCTCGTTGGCGCCGTTATCCAGCATGGCAACGACGAGCGACGCCGGACCTTCGGCGGCAACGCAGTGAAAGATCGGTTTGCCGCGGCATCGCTTCTCCCGAAGGGGCGCCCCGTTGTCGACCAGCTTCAGCGCCGCGTCCCAGCGTTCATGGGTGACCGCGAATTCAACGGGCGACATCCCGTCTATGGGGTCTTCCACATGCTCGCCCCCATCGGTCAGCGTATCGAGACGCTCGATGTCTTCCGCGAGAATGAGTTGCCTGAGGTCCATTTCATCCACCGTCGTCTTCCCGGATCGAGGAAGCTGAGGACGATTCACGCCTTACGTCGCTCCGACATATGGCGACCGTGCTCCAAGGGATCGTTGCGACCCCGCACTCAAATAAACGGAGCAACGGACGGTGGCGTTGCGCGGAACTCAGATGGACCGGCTGTGCCCCTCCCAGAACCGAGTGCGGATGTCCTTCTTCAGCACTTTGCCGACCGGGCTCCGCGGCAGCTTGTCCCAGAACAGCACCGATTTCGGCGCCTTGACTCCGCCGAGATGCTGTTTGCAGAGGGCGATGATTTCGGCCTCCGAGACCGCTGCGCCGGCCCGCAATTCGATGACGGCGGTGACCGCTTCCCCCCATTTCTCGTCGGGAATGCCGATGACGGCACAGTCCTGGACGGCGGGATGGGCCCAGACGACCTGTTCGATCTCGCTGGGAAACACGTTGAAGCCGCCGCTGATGATCATGTCCCGCTTGCGGTCGACGATATAGACGTAACCGTCCTCGTCGCAGTAGCCGATGTCGCCCGTGTGGTGCCAGCCATGGGCGGATGCTTCGGCGGTGGCCTCGGGGTTCCTGTAGTAGCCCTTCATCACCAGGGAACTGCGGACGACGATCTCGCCCCGCTCACCCGTTTCGAGCAAATGTTCGTCGTCATCCATGATCGCGACGCGGGTGTAGAGGCTGGGGCGCCCGCAGCTCCACAGACGCTGCTCCCGGCCCTCGGTGAGGGCGGTCACATGTTCCTCCGGGGTCATGACGGTGCAGTACATCGGAGCTTCGACCTGGCCGTAGACCTGGCACATCACCGGCCCGAACACATCGACCGACTGCTTCAGCTTGTCGACCGACATCGGCGCCGCCGCGTAGATGAAATAATCGAGCGAGGAATAGTCGAACTCACGCACCCGCGGGTGGGCGAGCATCATGTAGATCACCGTCGGCGGCAGGAAGAGATGGGTGACCTTATGCGTCTCGATCGCCTGCATGATCGCCAGCGGATCGGCGCCCGGTTGAATCACCTGGGTCGCGCCCACGGATAGGAGCGGCAGCGCAATGATACCGGCGGCATGGGTCATCGGCGCCGCCACCAGATGCACCGCCGGCTTCCGCGTCGGCAGCATGGTGTGATAGCTCGCCGCCACCGCTTCCCACAGCCGATGGGTATGCATCACGCCCTTGGGCCGGCCGGTCGTCCCCCCTGAGCTGACGATGGCGCAGAGCGATTCGGGATCGCGCGGCGCTTCCTCGGCAACATCGCCGACACCGGCCAGCCAGTCCTCGTAGAAGGTGCCGTAGCCGCCCCGCTTGTCCAGGCAGACGAAACGCGCCACCCGCGGCGCCCCCTCACGAAGCTGGGCGATCTCCGGCTCGAAACGGCTGTGGTAGAACAGCAGCGTGACGTCGGTGTTATCGAGGATGTAGGCGTTCTCTTCCGTCGCGTTGCGCGCGTTCAAGGGAACCCAGACGGCGCCGGCGCGAAAGACGCCGAGAATGCATTCGAATGCCCGCGAGGCGTTCGGACTGAGGATCGCGACATGCTTCCCGAAGCCCGCCCCGTCGCGCCGCAGCGCGTTGGCGATGCGATGGCTCTCGACGGAGACGTCCGCGTAGGTCTTGGTGCCGGTGTCGTCGATAAGGCAGGCTCGATCGGCGAAGAGCGATGCTCCCCGATCCAGCATGTCGATGCACATCAAAGCCGTGTACTCCCTCTCCCGCCCGCATAGATGGGGGCGACGCAGCTTAAGGGAAAACGGCGGGATTGGGGACCGAAACCCCGTCGGCGCCAGCCTACCGGCCGACGGTCAAGCCTCGGTTTCCGATCGGTTCTCCAGACAGCGTGCGACCACTGCCAGAAGCTCTTCCGGCGTATAGGGCTTGCTCAGGGTCGCGAAAGCCAGGGCGTTCCCCGATTCCGGCAGATCGCCCGCATGGCCGGTGGCGAAGATCACCTGCAGGCCATAGCGCTTGGTCAGCTCCAGAGCGACGGTCGTCCCGTCGATCGCGTTCGCGAGCTTGAAGTCGATGATCGCGAGATCGGGCCTTTCCTGCTGTGCGACCACGAACGCGCGCTGAAAGTCCGACACGACACCGACGACGTCGTAAGATGCGCGCTCCAGGATGTCCTGCATGAACATCGCAAGCAAAGCTTCGTCTTCGACAATAAGTATCTTCGCAAGCGCAGTCACTTTTCGCACGCCTTCTGCCTCGATTCTTGCTCGTGGATCAAGACGCTCAAACATCCTAAGGGCATGTCGAGTTGCCCTATGCACCGATACTTGATCAGTAATGTGATGGACGTCACATTCACGCAGCGAATTGATCGAGAATACGTCCAGGGGACCGATCCGGCGACGTGTAATCGTGACCGTCGAACACTTGCAGGCCATTGACCCAAACGCCGTTGACCCCGACGGGATCGCGCATCAGCCGGCTGCCACCGCCCGGCATATCGTGCACGCGGCGGGACCGGGTGCAACCGACACTGGCCGGGTCGAACAGCAGCAGATCGGCGAAAGCGCCGACCGCAATGCGGCCGCGATCGGCGATCCCGTAGAGGTCCGCCGGCACGCTGGTGACTTGGCGAACAGCCTCGACGAGGTCCAGGGCGCCTCGATCACGCACCCAATGGCCAAGCAGCGTCAGCCCGTAGCCGGCATCGCACATCAGCGCCAGATGCGCGCCCGCATCCGACAGCGAAACCAGGCTGGCCGGGTGGCGCAGCAGCGGCTCCACGGCGTCCTCGTCGGCGTTGAGAAGCTTGGCCGAGAATACCGTGCCGAGCCGCTCCTCAAGCGCCAGATCGAAAAAGCAGTCGAGTGGATCGACGCTGCGCTCGGATGCGATCGCCGTGATCGCCAGGCCTTCGAGTGGGCGGTTGGCAGGCTGGGCCGCCTGGGCGATTTCCACCCGCTGCCAGTCGCCGTAGAAAATCTTGCCACGCTTGGGTTCCGCGAGCTGCGCCCGGAAACGATCGCGGAAGCTCCTGTCGGCGATCGCCGCCGCGATGCGCTCCGCCGACGCACCCTTCAATTCGTCCCACACCTCCAGGCTCTGCATCGGATAGGCATTGGCCAGCGTGAAATCCATGCTGAGCGGCTGGCAGCCGACCTGGGCATAGACGCGGTTTCCCCGGCTCTGGGCAGCGCTGCACTGGTCCAGCATGGTCGGCGCGCGCTCGGGGAATGCGTCGTTGTGGAACAGGGCCGAGAAGATCACCGGACGGCCGGACAGCGCCGCCAGGGCTTCCAGTTCTTCCACGGTGTCGTCGGGGCCGACGGTGATCTGAAACACGCCGTGGCCGGCTTCGCCCAGCGTGCCGACCAGCGCGTCGAGCTCCCGCTGCTCGGCAAGGCGCGACGGCATCGGCACGCCGCCATGGCCGAAGTGATTGCGCGAATGAGACGACGCGAAGCCGACGGCGCCCGCATCCAGCGCCCCACGCACGATGGCCTTCATCGCCGCGATTTCGTCGTCGGTTGCGGCGCGCTCCGATCCGGCCGCGCCCATCACCACGCTCCGCACCGTCGAATGGCCGATGAACACCGCCGCGTTGGGATAGCTTCCCTTGCGCCGCAGCAGGTCCATGTATTCGGGAAAGGTTTCGAAGCTCCAGTCGATGCCCGCCCTCAGGTCGTCGATCGGCATCGCCTCGACCTCGGACAGGTTGGTGCAGAGAAGATCACGCATCGACGGTGGACAGGGTGCTATCCCGAAGCCGCAATTCCCCATCACCACCGTCGTCACGCCGAGCGACGGCGAGGGCGACGCGGTCGCGTCCCAGGTGAGCTGAGCGTCGTAATGAGTATGCAGGTCGACGATTCCGGGAGCGAGAACCAGCCCGTCGGCGGCAACGGTCTCGTGCGCCGCACCGTCCACGCGGCCGATGGCGACGATGCGATCGCCGTCGACCGCGACGTCGGCCGTACGCGCGGCATTGCCTGCCCCGTCGATGACGGTAGCCCCCTTGATGATCAGATCGTGCACGGCGGTGACTCCGGTGAGCGGCTCACGATTGATGTTAGGCATGCTTCCCCATCCGGACAACCGGGAGGAAGCGGAGTCCCCGCTATTTCTTCGGCGTCAGTTTAGCCATCAACGCCAGCAGTTGCGCTTGCTCGGAGGGCGTCAGACCCGTGGCGATCCGGGCCTCATGCTCGGCAACCATCGTCTTGAGCCGTCCGAGGGTCGACCGCCCCTTCGGCGTCAGCGACAGGGCGTAACTGCGACGGTCCGTGGCGTGACGTCTTCGGACCACGAGATTGTCCCGCTCCAACCGGTCGACAAGTGCCACCATGGTGGACCGTTCGGTGCCCAGAGCTTCGGCGACTGCCGACTGGCTGAGCCCGTCATTGGCACCGATCACGGCGAGAACGCCAAACTGGCCGGGGGTCACGTTCATCGCGCCTACGGTCTGCATGAAGTCTTGGAACACGGCGACCTGGGCCCGCCGCAGCCGGTAGCCAAGAAGATCGGGCAGGACGTCGAGGTCGACTTCCGGCCGGGCCACGCCAGTCGACCCGGCCGATCCCGCTTCGTTCGCAGAATCCAGGTCCTGGCGGAGCGCCGCTGAACCGTTGCCGTCGCCATTTGTTGCCTTCATGTATTGTTTATCACATGAACAATTTCGTGCTATCAAGCGGCCATGACGTTCACGGTTAAAATTCGCGGCTGGGATACGTCGATCTCCGTCGAAATGGGTGAAACCATCCTGGCCTCTGCCCTGGCCCAGGACGTGCCTTATCCCCATGGCTGTCGGTCGGGGAACTGCGGTGCCTGCAAATCGCGCCTGATCGACGGCGAGGTCGAGATGGCGCCCTATTCGGAATACGCTCTCACCCAGGCCGAGAAGGACGGCGGCCTGATCCTCGCCTGCCGCGCCGTGCCGTGGTCGGACGCCGAGGTTGCCTGGCTGGGGGAGGACGACGTCGCCCTTCATCCCCAGCGCCGCATGACCTGCCGGGTAGTTCGCGCCGACTCCCTGACCCACGACATCAAGGGCTTCTGGCTGGAGATCGAGTCCGGCGGACCCTTCACCTTCTCGGCCGGTCAGTATGCAAGTGTCGCCTTCGACGGCGTCCCGCCCCGCGACTTCTCGATGGCGAGCCGGCCCGACGAACCGCTGCTCGAATTCCATGTCCGCCACGTCGCCGGCGGCAGCGCCAGTAGCTATATCGCCCGGCACATGAAGGTGGGCGACCGGGTGACGGTCGAGGGACCGTTCGGAGGTTCGCACCTGCGGGAGAACCACCGCGGCCCGATCCTCGCCATTGCCGGCGGGTCCGGGCTCGCCCCTATGAAGGCGGTGGTCGAAACGGCGCTCAAGGCCGGCATGCCGCAGGACATCCACCTCTATTTCGGGGCGCGCGACGAGCGCGACGTCTATCTGGAAGACCACTTCCGGGCACTGGAGAAAGACCACCCGAACTTCCGTTTCCATGTCGTCCTGTCGGAGCCGGACGGAGCAACCGCACGGCGCACAGGCTTCGTCACCGAAGCGATTGCCGCCGACTTCGCCGATCTCGACGGCTTCAAGGCCTACCTCGCCGGGCCACCGGCGATGGTCGAGGCCGTGACGCCGAAGCTGACCGAGCGCGGCCTGCGCGACGAGGACATCCACGCTGACGCTTTCTATACCGAGGCGGAAAAGCAGAAGGCGGCGTCATGACGGCGGTCCGCGACCTCGATGGACGGGTGGCGCTGGTTACCGGCGGCGGACGCGGCATCGGCTTCGCCATCGCGACGGCCTTGGCAGCCCGCGGCGCCCATGTCGTCGTCGCCGACAACGGCACCGGCATCGACGGCCGCGGTGCCGACGCCTCGGTCGCCAAAGCCGCGGCCGGCACGCTGGATACGCCCGGCGCAGCCTTTACCGACGACATCGCCGACCCCGACGCGGCAGCCGCGGCGGTCGCCCTGGCGACCGACCGCTTCGGCGGCCTCGACATCGTCGTCAACGCCGCGGCGATCCTCCGCGACGCCCTGGTCTTCAAGGGCGAACCAGCCGACTGGGACGCGGTGATCCGCACCAACCTGTCGGCCGCCTTCTACGTCCTGGCAGCCGCGACCCCCGTGCTCCGCGAGCAGGCGAAGCAGGGACGCGGCGGCAGCGACGCCTACCAGTGGGGCCGGATCGTCAACATCGTCTCCACGGCAGGCTTCTACGGCAATTTCGGGCAGGCGGCCTATGCGAGCGCCAAGGCGGGACTGTTCGGCCTGACGCGGGTGACGGCGATGGACATGGCGCGCTCCGGCATCACCTGCAACGCGGTCGCCCCGTTCGGCGCCACGCGGGTCACCGAAAGCATCCGCCCCGCCAACCCCGCGCAGGAATCCTACAAGGCCCGCGCGCTGACGATCGGCGCCGGCCATGTCGGCACCTTCGTCGCCTGGCTGTGCGGCGTGGACGCCCAGGACGTGACCGGCCAGCTTTTCGCCGTCCGCGGCCGTGAGCTGTTCCTGTTCTCGCAGCCGCGCCCCGTCGCCGAGATCGCGAAGAGCGACGGCGACTGGGACACGCGGACGCTCACCACCGCCGTCACCCAGAGCCTCGCCCCCGCCTACACCCCCCTCGAGACCGACCTCGAGGCGTTCGACACCGAACCGCTGGTGTAGGAGTGGAGGGGAGACGACCTATGGCCGAACCAACCAATTATCTTCTCTTCCGTCGTTCCCGCGCAGGCGGGAACCCAGAGGCCGCGTCACCGGCCTGGATCCCCGCCTTCGCGGGGATGACGAAAGGATTGTCGAGAACGTGCAGGGCAGCGCCTGAAGGAACCTGACATGCCGGAAATCGCCCCCGTGAAAACCGTGGAGGAATTCGCCGCCCAGCCCGACGAGTTCCGCGTCTCGGTGCAGAAGATCGTCCGCAGCCACGCGATCAACGAGCTTTACGGCGCCCAGGTGTTCGACGAGCCGGCCATCGCGCTGGCCCCCACGCCCTACGCGAAATGGCTCACCTGCCGGGTGGCGATGGAGGAATACGGCCATCACGTCCGCTTCAAGGAACTGGGCGCCAGCATCGGCGTGCCGGAGCAGGACATGGTGCCGGGCGGCGACAAGAAGCCGCTGTCGATCTTCGAATTCCCGCTGGAGACCTGGGCCGAGTTCTGCGTCATCAAGCTGCTGGCCGACCTCGCGGAAATCCTGCAGGTCGAGGACCTGCTCCACTGCACCTTCCACCCGCTCCGCAACCTCGCGCGCATGACCATGCCGGAGGAGAAGTTCCACGCCCAGTTCGGCCGCGACTTCTGCACCGAGCTGGTGCAGACGCCCGAGGGCCGGGCGGCGGTGCAGGACGCGATCGACCGCTATTTCCCGATGCTGCCGCCCTTCTTCGGCAAGAGCGGGTCGGCGAACAACGCCACCTTCCGCAAATGGGGCATCAAGCAGCGCACCAACGAGGACATGCGCGCCGACTTCCTCGCCCGCGCCAAGGCGCTGGTCGAGGAGCTGGGCCTCACCTTGCCGGAGCTTCCGGCGGAGGCGGCGTAAAGGCCCCCTCCCTGCCCTCCCCCTGAAGGGAGAGGGTTTTGGGCCGGAGCGGACCTTTCCCCCAAGGGCTGGGAGGGCGCGCCCGGTATCCGGCAGCGCCCCCTCTCCCTTCAGGGGGAGGGTCGGGGAGGGGGAAACGACAAGAACGACGATCAGGGACGGAAACCATGGACGCGGCAGCGGCGAAGGACGACAGGCAAGCCTTCTACCAGCGGATCTCGGGCAGCAATCTGACGCCGCTGTGGGAGGTCCTGCACGGGCTGATCACGCCCGAGCCCAGGAGCGGCTGCGTCCCCGCCATCTGGCACTATGACGAGATCCGCCCCTTCATCCTCGATTCCGGCGGGCTGATCACCGCCCGCGAAGCCGAGCGGCGGGTGCTGATTCTGGAGAACCCGGGCCTCCGCGGCCAGTCGCGGATCACCACCTCGCTCTATGCCGGCCTGCAGCTCATCCTGCCCGGCGAGATCGCGCCCAGCCACCGCCACACCCAGTCGGCACTCCGCTTCATCGTCGAAGGGGACGGCGCCTACACCGCCGTCGACGGCGAGAAGACGATCATGCATCCGGGCGACTTCGTCATCACCCCCTCCTGGACCTGGCACGACCACGGCAACGAGAGCGATGCGCCGATGGTGTGGCTCGACGGTCTCGACATCGCCCTCATCCAGCTTCTCGACGCGAGCTTCGCCGAACGTTTCGGGGAGGAGGCCCAGCCTCTCACCCGCCCCGAAGGCGATTCGGAAGCGCGGTTCGGCGCCAACATGCTGCCCGTCGACTGGAAGCCCGGCGTACCCACCTCGCCCGTCTTCAACTACCCCTACGCCCGCACCCGCGAGGCGCTGGAGCGGATGCGCCGGCGCGACGCCTGGGACCCGTGCCACGGCCTCAAGATGCGTTACGTGAACCCGGCCACCGGCGACTATGCGATGCCGACCATGGCGACCTTCATGCAGCTTCTGCCCAAGGACTTCGAGACCGCCCCCTACCGGTCGAGCGACGCCATGGTCTACAGCGTCGTCGAAGGCCGCGGCACCACGCAGGTCGGCGACGAGACGCTCGCCTGGGGCCCGCGCGACGTGTTCGTGGTGCCGAGCTGGGCCCGCCACTGGCACGTGGTCGAGGCCGGCGAGGACGCGGTGCTGTTCAGCTATTCCGACCGCGCGGTCCAGGAGAAGCTCGGCCTGTGGCGCGAGGACCGCGGCAACCACTGATGGGCCGCCGCTCGCCTTTCGCCCTCCCTTCACTGTCATGCTCGGGCTTGACCCGAGCATCCACGACTTCCGTCCTCGCCACCGGCAAAGTCGTGGATGGCCGGGCTGAACCCGGCCATGACGCATAGGGGCGGGCTGTAGTGCCCGCCTCGTTCCCGTCCGAAGAAATGGCGCCCGAGATCGCCGCCGTCCTCAAGCTGGTGGCGACCCTCGCCCACGAGTCCTGGTTCGCGGCGGTCGGCGAGCCGCTGACCGAGGGCGAATGCGAGGACGCCGCCGAGCATCTGGCGGGGCTCGGCTTCCCCGGCGTGCCTGTCGACGCGGTTGACGACTGGAACGCTGCGAAGGCAACGACCACCGGGCCGGACTGGGACCCGCGCTGGTGGGACCGGGAGGAAGCCCTCCGCCGCGAGCGCCTCGCCGCGGCCGAAGCCCGCTTCGGCGAATCGCAGGCGATGGAGGCTCTTACCGCGGTCGTCACAGCCGCCACAGAGGTGGTCCACGGCCACGCCGCGGTCGCCGCGACCCGGGCCGGGGTCGCCGACCCCGCCCTCGCGCGAGTCGCCGCCGGCGCCGCGACGCAAGCCTGCTATCAGGCGGGGCTCGACCGATTGACCGGCGGCGGCACGCCCTTCGCGCCCAAATTCCGCCTGTTCCAGGCCGGCCGCTGGCCGCTCGGCATCGTCGCCGGCCGGTTTCTGCTGTTCTGAGCGCTTGAGGGAAGGGGCGCGCGGTGGTTTATGCACAACTCCAGATCCCGTCATTCCCGCGGAAGCGGGAATCCAGAAGCCGCGCCGCTGGCATGGGTCCCCGCTTTCGCGGGGACGACGACCGGGAAGCGGCTCGGACCAGGACTCACTATTTCGAGGGGGAAGCTCTAATGACCTACGCCGTACCGTTCATGGGGGTTCCGGAACTGCCGGTCGCCGGCAGCAGCGAGACGTTCCCGATCCGCCGCATCTTCTGCGTCGGGCGGAACTACGCCGCGCATGCCCGCGAGATGGGCGCCGATCCCGACCGCGAGCCGCCGTTCTTCTTCATGAAGCCGGCCGATGCGGTCGTGCCGCTGGGCGGCAAGGTCCCCTACCCGCCGGCCACCAACGACCTGCATCACGAGATCGAGCTTGTGGCGGCAATCGGCGTCGCCGGCCGCGACATCCCGACCGAGCGTGCCTTGGACCACGTCTTCGGCTACGGCGTCGGCCTCG
>MDTD01136486.1_pt1 | contig 46698 bp, 49 predicted proteins | sample 811221 | NCBI WGS metagenome assembly MDTD01 (sample SAMN05326646, study PRJNA326480) | marine metagenome | isolation source: seawater | place: Pacific Ocean: South West | collected 2011 | reverse complement strand
TGGGGCATTTGATAATGGAGCTGAACAGGCCGCGGAAGAAAATATATCCCGTCAAACATTGGGTCAGCCGGCCATGTTATTATGCCCAGTGAACAATCCATTGTTAGTTCAAAAATTGGGTGGCGTGTCAAAAACATCATCCAGCGGTGATACATAATCAGCTGGAAAAAAAGTTGATTTAAATTCATTAACTCCCCAAGAAAAAGCGGCACTTCGTGATTTTTCTATTGGCCTCAGGAATGACTATTTTCTAACTGAGACAGGGCCTGCCGTATACCAAGATCCGGCGGGGAGTGCCATTGGAAAACAAGGCAACAATATAACCGGGGCTGGGTTATCGGGTAATATTTATGAAAAACTTGATCTAAGTCGAGATGGGGTAAGTATTCCTAATATTCAACCAACCCAGTCGGCATTCAATTTACAAACGTTTAAAAATAATAGTCAAGACGTGCATGTATTGCATACGCATAGTCCGCAATTTAATAGCGATACAACGTTGGCGAAAGGCATGGAACAACTGACCGAATCCTATCAATCGGCATTGCAAGCATACTTTAAAAAGTTCCTTGATACTGGCCATCGACCACCATTGCACCTGTGTTGCATCAGCGCCAGCATTTATGGCGGCGCCTTGGTCAATACAAGCTATGGAACATCAGGACATATTGAGCCAAGCGTAAGCATTGCCTGCGTGGCCAAAGCCATTGCCAAATTTAAATCGAACAATCCGTCGCTCAAATTGCCGACCATTGATTTATTTTTTTTGGAATCTCAGGCAGACTCATTTAAAACAGAAGTTCAAAAAGACACAGCCACAGTTGAACGTATTAATTGCGAGGCAGTTTAAGGAACATTCTAATATTGACCCCCCGATTACTTATTTTGGTTGCCATACACTTCAGGACTATTTAGCGTATTGCAAAAAATTAAAGACAGGTAGGCGACTTTCTGTATGGGAGACGTTGGAAGAAAGCATTGAGGCTCACGTGAGCAGTGCTAACTACACCAACCCACAATACTTTTCAAAAATGATCATGGCCTTAAACTTGGCCATCGCAAAAGAAAGTCAAGAGAATGAGGCGCCTGTAGGTTTTGACCCAGGTAGGGATAAAAAATATGAATCGTCTGACTGGGAAGGGTTGATACCTGACCCTCAAAAACCAGACACGGGGTTTGGTGATCCAGAAGTACAGACCATTGGCAATGTGTCAGTATCCATTTGTGAAGTGAATCGGCTCAACCGCAATCGAGCCTAAGAAAATCAATACCATGTGGGGCCTTTAGATATTGATCCCAAAGCGGCGCCAAGTGAATTAAAAGCCATCTTGGCAGCATGTGAAGCTAAAGCTTCGGAGCAAAACGTGGGTATTTCCGGATCCACCGCCACATTAACCCACATATCAACAACGGGGATGATTACCGCGGCATCGGTGGGGGATGCCCCAGCGTTATTTTTAGCTAAAGATAAAATAACAGCTGACGTAACCATGGTGCCACTGACCCGTGATCATGAACCCAATCATTTTTTTGAACAATCACGAATTTATAACAATAAAGGGGAAGTCTCAAGCGGTCGTGTTTACCCTTCAAAACTAAATCTAACACGCGCCATTGGTGATTTTTGGCTAAAACAGCCCCCAGTGAAATGGTCATCAGTAATGAACCCGATGTGGTTCAGTTTGATGCCAGTTTGTATTTGAACGATGAGTATGATGTGTGTGAGTTAACCGCTTTCGATGGCATTTTGGACCATGGTGTAGCCACCCGCCAAAACTATGCCACCTTATTTGGTTCAAAAAAAGATGGCGAGGCCCGTAATTTTGCGTAACGGTGTGTGAGTTATGCCTTGAATTGTGGGAGTCGTGATAACATCACCGCAACCGCCGCAGAATTTTCAAGTCTACCATCCCAAGGCGTCCTATTGGGTGTGTTTGATGGGCATGGCGGCATGGAAACCTCAAAAATTTGTAAGGAGACAGTGGCGGTTCGATGCGCTGGGAGCTAACATCTCAACCCGGCAATAATGTCAGTGCCAGATTAAACGCAATACTTTTTAAGTTTTGATCGATAACCATATTAGGTAAAAAAATGTTTAAAATCCACGCGATTGGGAATAATCAAGTATCCATGAAAATGTTTAGTGTCTGTTTGTTATTGTGCATGGGGGTCATGTGTCACGCTCAAGGTTTTGAGCAATCCACCCTGGATGAGTACCTCTATGGCCCTTACTTCAATGACCTGGCCATCGAACCTTTGGATGAATCAGCCATTGGCACATTTTTTAACAAAAAAACATGCAATGAGGCTCGGCTAACTCAATTGCACCAGGCCTTTTTTGAACCCGGTGCATGGCGAAATGTCACCAGCAACAAGGACATTCATAACGTGGTGGTCTGTGCCTGGGGTGGGCAAAAAAACGCCACCCATTTGATGGAAAAATTGGTGTATGCGCAACAATTAAAAGAACAGGTGGTGACCGAAAATCGGCAATTGCGCTCAGTAATCTATCACTCCAATTACATTCGAAAAGTGGCCAAAACCTACCCTAAAATTTTACGGGCCATCCCCGATTCTCACCCCATGTATTTGAATTTGGCACTCGATATTGTGCGCCAAACACCCAGCGCATTTAACGATGTGACCTTGCGATTTAAACGCCACCCAAAAATGACCGAGCTCATGTTTCGCATCAAACCCACCTATGATGACATGTACAAGCATCTGGCCATTCAATACTCAGTCAGTGATCAAGAACGCAAGGAATACATCATGCACAATGGGCTCTTGTACTTGGAATTGCCCATCGAAGTTCGCGATAATCCCTACCTGGCCTATCATGCCTATGTCCAAAATGATTTTGTCTACCCATTCATCCCAAAGCGTATCGTGGATGTGTTTAACGCTGATGGCACCATTATGGTGCCCCGATACATGACCAAAGTCACTTTGGTGAGGCAAAAGCTGGCCAATGGATGGCGCGCCGCACTGGCTCCCTTAAAAGACCTGATTCCTTCCGATGACGCATTGGATGATGTGGTGGTCAATATTGACGAAGAAACCGCCACCCAAAATGCCACGGATGAACCAAGTGAGGATGCGATTACCTTTGATAATATTGAGTTTAAAAATGAGCGCACTGTGGTCACCGATATTCGTTTGATTAATAAAATTGAAAATAAGAAAGATCGGCGATTACTAAACTTGTGGCGCATTGCCCGGTTTGGGGATGATGGCCAAGTTTTTGTCGCCATGTTTCGGCCCGATGGGAAAGATAACCTGGGCACCATTGTGATTAAACAGAAGGAGCGAATCATGTTTTCGGACTATGCGGCGGTATTTAGCATGGATGGTGAAAGTATTTGGCGAATCGATGATGATGGCACATTTTCAGCCAAATCATTTATTTTGGATCGTGTGGTCAAGAGTTCTGAAGGGTATCTGAACTTTTCGTTTCGTTGGAAAGGGAAGTACACCACCAATGAATTCAATCTCGTGGATCAAAGTGGCATGCTCATCAAAGAATTTATCAATTACTACTTTGAATAATTTAACCAAATATGGCTTGGCGCATGGCGTCGTTGCAGCCCAAAGCAATCAAGAATGAGACAATCAACCCAATGGTTGCCATGGCCGAATCTTTGGCCGACATGCGAATGGCTTGAAAAATGGTTTGATTGGACGTCTGACGAATGCTCATGGCAATTTCTCGACCGGCCAATAACCCTAAAAACACCCAGGTCGTGCTCATGGGTATTTGGGAATGAATTTTAAAGTAAAACAAGATAATGGCATAAATAAAATCAACAATGGTCGCGGATCGGACATCCGAAACCCGGGACTTTTCTTCAACCACCTGTTGAATTTTGGCGCCACCTTTAAATAACATGTACCCCAATCCCAACGTGATTGGAATAATGAAACCAAAAAACTCAAAACCACTCAGCGATCGGGGCAAATACACCGCAATATTGGCCGCATCTTGCATGAGCCAAACGGACCACAGGAGCCCCGTGGTCAGCCATTGAGCCACCGACCACATTGGGTGGGCTTTTCCAGTCGCATATTTTTCAATGAGTTTAGACACCAAGAGCCAGGTAACCATGGCAATCCCAAAGGCTAAAAAATAGCCAGTGAGACTTTTCATGAGCACTTTGGCCACACTTTTAGCACTGGTAGAAAATGCAGTCAAAATTAAGAATGTGGTGGATACGGGCATCTTCAAGCGCGTTAGAATTAGTAGGAAAATAGGCGCCGCCACTTGCAAGAATGAAAACGTCATCGGTGTTTCACTAAATCCTTTGGAGGACAATCGCCCATAGGAGACATCCCCGGAATACTGCATCCAGGAATAGGTCATGGTTGCAATAAAAATACCACCAATAAAGAGCCATAACAGCCACCAGGGGCGTTGACGATTGGAGGCAATAAATGTCCCAATGGTTTGAATCGAGTCATTGGCCACGGCCGCATACCCCGCCACAAGAAATCCAACCCATCGAGCAATCGTTGGCATGGGGTAGGTGATAAACGCAATCAATAGTAAAAAGAGGACAACGCCCACAAACTGACGCTCATTTTGAATAAAATTAAAGAAAGCCGATGGCTTTTTTATTTTTTTTTCGAATGGTTGTGAAGCACTTGCATTGGACACCATATACGCCAATAGTAGCGAAGGTTTTGGAAAATTAAAAGGCCTTTTCTTTAAAAGATTTTAATCGTAATATATGCGTAACAAAGGCTTAATCAAATCTTAACAAAAGGTGCCTATAATGAGTTCAATGAAAAAAAATACGGTTCTAATAGTTGAAGATGAAGAAGACATTGCATCCATTTTGCAGATTAACTTAGAGGCCGATGGGTATGATGTGATAACACTTAACTCTGGCGGGCCAGTTATGTCGGTCGTTTTAGAACAACAGCCCTCGATTATTTTATTGGACGTGATGATTCCTGAAAAAGATGGGTTTGAGGTATGCAAGGAATTGAAAGCCAATCCCCAAACAAAGCATGTGCCGATCATTTTTTTAACGGCCAAAACGTTGGAGCATAACGTGATCTCTGGATTGGAAATTGGGGCCGATGATTACATCACAAAACCCTTCAGTGTGTCGGTCGTTATTTCTCGAATCAAAGCCGTGCTAAGACGGTCAACACCTGTCGCCGATGACACCGTCGATGCATCACGACTATCGGTGGGTGGCATCACCATTGACTGCATAAAAATGACGGTAAAAACAAGCCATGGAAAAATCCCCGTCAATACCACTGAATTTCACTTATTAAAATATTTAATGGAAAAACCAGGCTGGGTATTTAAGCGAACGCAACTGATGGAAGCCTGCAAGGGGGAAGATAATTTTGTTACTGATCGTTCGATCGATGTGCTCATGGTATCCATTCGTAAAAAATTGGGGGACTATGCCCATTTGATTGAAACCGTTCGTGGTGTTGGGTATAAATTTAAAGACATTGAAAATTAAACTTCGTTACGTCACTCAACTGTTTTTGTCCTACATTGTGTTGCTTTTGGTGGCAATTGGCGGCTTATCATTTTTAACCGTTTCATTTGTAAAGCTTTATGTTGAGAATCAAACCATCAACCATTTGAAACGGCAATTGATTTATATTGATCACATGATGCGGCTATCCGAGCGTCCATCGGTGTTATCCCCGATATTGGCTCAAATCAAAGCCCAAGATGGGTATGATTTGCGATTAACCCTTATTTCAGACAACGGGGAAGTTCAATTTGATTCCGATCGGGCCATTGAATTATTGGATAACCATGCGAATCGACCGGAGGTGAAAATGGCCAAGTTGAAGGGGACGGGTTCCTCGATTCGATTTAGTCAATCCATTGAAAAGAAATTGGTTTATGTGGCAAAAAAAAACAATGATGGCATCATTTATCGGTTGGCGCTTCCCATGCATTATTTAAAAAATGAATGGGGGCGAATTAGTCAAAAAGTGATTGTGTATACCCTGTCCATTTTTGGGTTTTGTTTGTTTCTGACTTTTTTAATGTCGCATTGGATTTCATTGCCATTGAATTGGGCCATAAAAACATTGCGTCGCATCAAACACAGAAAATTTGAGAAAATTAAGCCACAGCCGTCCTTTGTGAAAGAAATTAACGATGTGAATTGGTCGTTGGTCGAGGTATCCAATAACATTAGTCAGTTCATTGCGAAAATATCACGAGAAAAAGAAAAGAAGGACATCATTTTAAATAATATGATTAACGGGCTGATTGTGATTGATCTTCACTTGGATATTCGCGTGATGAATCAAGCCTCATTTAAACTGTTTTTTAATTTGAGTCCGTCCAATCAAACCTTGCATTTAAGTGATTATCCCACCATTTTTTCGTTTGCAACGAAATTAATGACCGGCGAAGATGTGGATCCCATTGAGGTTGACCATGACAATGGAAAAACCATTTTAATTACTGGATCCATTTATTCGGAAGGCAAAGAACCTCGAGGAATTTTAACCGCGCAAGACATCACCCAGTTGAAACGATTGGAATCCACGCGTCAGAAATTTGTGGCCAATGTATCGCATGAACTGAAAACCCCCATCACATTTATTCGGTCCATGTTTGAAACATTGGTAAACGCCAAACAAAAAAATATTGATATTTCTTTGGACTTACTTGAAAAAGGGGTGGGGCATACCGATCGTTTAAATCAAATCATCGATGACTTATTGCACTTATCAACGTTGGAAACCACGGGTGGAGAAATAGAAAAGTCATCCACCAATTTGCAATCGGTGATCGATATTGTGATTCAGCAATGTCGTGAACAGGCCCACGAAAAAAACATTCAAATTATCGCCAATGGCAATGATCGAAATGTATTATGCAATGCGAATTTATTGGGCCAAGCCATAAAGAACTTGGTTGAGAATGCCATTAAATATTCCCCAGATTCGACCCGAGTCACCATAGATAGCCGGGACGAACAAGACCAAATGGCCATTCGTGTTAGAGATGAAGGGCCAGGCATTGAAGACAAGCATTTAACAAAGCTATTTCAACGATTTTATCGGGTGGATACCGCAAGAAGCCGCCAGCTGGGTGGCACCGGACTGGGGTTAGCCATTGTGAAACATATCGCACAATCCCATGCTGGGCAAGCCGCCGTTACTAGCTCCCTTGGTAAAGGGAGCACGTTTACCATTTTTCTTCCAAAGTAAGCCAACTACAAACGGGAGGGGGCAGTTGCTGTGAATTCGGGTGATTTTCTTGTTGGGCAACAAAAACTCAGCCTTGGTGCTCCAATTATGTGTTTGTGTGTCGCCGTACTTTGGTAGACGTGTTGGGGGGGTCGCTTGTCATGTCACGTGTATTATTTAAGATAGCTGCTATCTTTTCAAAAACAGAACGCCTTGTCGGTTTTTTTTGTATTGTCTTGGGAAACAGGTGTGCTCAATGGCGGTCTATGATCTTCATTACTGATACAACAGGTGTACTGAATCGCTGTCTATGTTCTTCATTGACTGATATAGTAAAAAAAACTTATACCTCTTGAAATTGGTAATTTTATCCCCTGAAAAAGTCCAGGTGGTTGGTTTCGTGATGCGCAGTTTATCGCCATGATGGTCTCCTTAAATTAAAATAAAAATAATGAAATTAAATTTAGATTAACGAATCATGAGTTGGACGTCAAATATGATTTAGAAGAATAAAGTACAGACAGAGTGGCACCTAAATAGGTAATAGAATCACTGAAACGTAAAAATTAAATTGAATACCCGTGTTTTCTTGCAAAGGCAAGAACACCCATTTTAGAAATGGTGCGTATGGAGCGAGTGGTGACTCGTAATTTAATCCAACGATTTTGTTCTTCTATAAAAAAACGCTTGGTTTGAAGATTGATTTCTTGAGTGCGTTTTGTTTTTCTATTGGAGTGAGAAACATTGTTTGCTACACGTTTTTTCTTATTTGTAATTTGATCTTTTCTAGACATAATTGATAATGATAAAGAGTTGGTTTGTTTTTGTAAAGAGCGTGTGATAAAAACATTTTTCAGATAAAATTATAACATGAAAAAAGTGCAGTTGGTTTTGGGGGATCAATTATTTTATCCATTGAATCGATTGGATTCAACGGTTCCCGTGATCATGATTGAGCATGGTGATTTGTGCGCGAATTATTCGTTTCACCAAGTTAAAATTGCGTTTTTCTTTTCCGCCATGCGTCATTACGCCAATGATTTACGTGTGAATGGGTATCATGTGACGTATTTAGAGTACCAACATCACCCCACATCCTTTATGGAAACGTTGCATGCCCAATTCCCATCCCTTGAAACGCTCATTGTGACTGAAATTGCTAGCCAAGACTTTCGACGAACGGTATTGGAATATTGCAATGATCATCACATTCACTGCCAAATCAATTCATCGCCCATGTTTATAAATTGCGTGGACCATTTTCATGACTATGCTGAATCAGTCAAAAAACCTTTCATGAAAACCTATTACGAGCGATCTCGAAAAGCGCAGGGAATTTTGGTGGACAACGATTTGAAACCGCTTGGGGGGCAGTGGAGTTATGATAGCGAAAATCGAAAAAAATGCCCCAAGAACTTGGTCATTCCTAAGCGTAAATTGCCACAGAGAGATGACCTAACATCTGAGGTGATCGCAATGGTAAGCAATGAGTTTTCGAATCACCCAGGCCAAGCCAGTGACCTGTGGTTGCCAGTGACAAGACGAGAGGCATTGGATTGGTGGAGCCAGTTTAAATCCCAATATTTTAGCCAATTTGGTGATTATGAAGATGCCATTGATACTCGCGACCCATTTTTATTTCATAGTGCCATGTCTTCACTGTTAAATATTGGCCTACTTACTCCGAAAGAAATTATTGAGGATTGTTTAACCATGGTGGATGCGGTTCCCATGAATTCTTTGGAGGGCTTCGTTCGTCAAGTCATGGGGTGGCGAGAATTTATTCGTGGAATCTATGAACGCTATAATGATCAACAACAATCCATGAATGTATGGGAACAGCATCGTCAACTCACTGAGCATTGGTATCAAGGAAATACAGGGCACTTGCCCTTGGATGATGCCATAAAAAAGACCATCAAATACGCCTACAATCACCACATTGAGCGCTTAATGATTATTGGGGCTACCATGTTGTGTTCCGATATTCACCCCAAAGAAGCCTATCGTTGGTTTATGGAGATGTATGTCGATGGTGCGGATTGGGTCATGGGGCCCAATGTATTTGGCATGAGCCAATTTAGTGATGGGGGGATTTTTGCCACGAAGCCCTACATTTGTGGGTCCAATTACATTCGTAAAATGAGCCATTATGGAACGGGAGATTGGTGCGATATTGCCGATGGGTTATACTGGCGATTTATTGATGGCCATCGTGATTTTTTTATGACAAACCCACGGATGGGAATGGCGGTTCGAACATTTGATAAAATGGGTGCTGAAAAAAAAGCCCGTGTTTTTAAGGCTGCGAACCAATTCATTGAAACGGTAAGCAAACAATGAGTACGGTGGTATTATTTCGGCAAAATCTTCGACTTAAGGACAATCCTGTTCTAGCATTGGCACAAAAAATGAGTCGGCCCATCATTCCATTGGTACTGGTTCAAGAAAATGAGTGGGATAGAACCTGGTTTGAGCTCAAATCCATGGGGCCTTTTCGGAAACAGTTTTATTCGGACTGTGTGAAAGGGCTGGATCTTGAGATTCGAAAGCTTGGGGGCCAATTATGGGTGTCATCAGATTCAATCGAAATAACGCTTAAGGCCATCCATGCACATCATCAAATCACACACGTCATCACCACAAAAGAAGTGGGCTATTATGAGCAGTGTTTTGAGGAAAACTTAAGTCATGTGTGCCAAGCCGTTCAGATTCCAGTGACATTTATTTGGGATCATACGCTCATTCAACCGGAGGATTTGCCATTTGATGTGTTCAATACCCCCAATTCATTTTCATCATTTCGAAAAAAAATAGAAATGAGCCCACTCAAGATCCCACCAGATATAACAGACCATGGCTTATTCTATACAGGGGAAACACCATATTCATTGGAAAAGGCATTGCCCTTAACACCGTCCCCAGGCCCAATTGGAGAGCCGGCGGCATGGGCGCATGTCATCGATTATATATGGGAGTCAAATGCGATATTGCATTATAAAAATACACGTAATTTAAGCCATGGGCATCATGTATCCACAAAATTATCCTCATGGTTGTCCATGGGGGTTTTATCGGCTCGACAAATCATGCGTGAAATTCAAAGATACGAAAAAAAGGTGAAGAAGAACATCTCGACTTATTGGGTATTTTTTGAATTATTATGGCGCGATTTTTTTCATTTTCAATCCGTGAAGCATGGCATTAAATGGTATGACTACAATGGGTTTCAAGATCAAAACGAACCGATCCCAAAATATAATGCTGATCGTTTTAACCAATGGGCCAGTGGGGAAACATCTGAACCTTTCGTCAATGCTCACATGAAGGAATTAATCACCACTGGGTACATGTCCAATCGTGGTCGACAAGTGGTTGCCAGTTATTTGATTCATAATTTGAATCAAGATTGGCGACGTGGGGCGGAACTTTTTGAGCATTTTTTAATTGATTATGACGTGGCCAGTAATTATGGCAATTGGATGTATATTGCCGGTGTTGGCAATAGCCACACCAAACGAATTTTTAATGTTCAAAACCAAGCAAAAAAATATGATCCTGGGAATGAATACACTAAAAAATGGGTTAACTGTTAACGAATAATATCGCGCAAATAATGAGTAAACTTAAGGATGGAATCATTTTGTCGATGGAATGTTTAAATTTTATATGAGTTAAAAATGCAGCCAACATTAACGAGACCATGGCCCCAGATGCATAGAGGATTAAGTCGTTGTTTCCTGACAATAAAACGCCACAAAATGTGAGCTTGCAAATGCCGACAAAATCGCGAAGCCAATTGGGTAAATTGTATTCGCCAAATTCTTTAATGATATTATCATAACGAACCACCCAAACAAAAAAGATGGAAGCTGAGAGTATAATTTTTAATGCCAGTAAAATTGTGTTGTTTTCCATGTGTCTTCTCCCAAATTTCAGTATATTGATATTTTAATCAATTTGAAATTTGTTAAGCAACAACAAATTTTAAGTCCCAATCATTGGCGTTATGAATTCCATGGATTCGAACATGTCCTTTTTTAGATAACCATAGGGCATCCAGTGCTTTTATTGAGACGTCAATCACAGAAAAGTTTTTTCTAGCCTCATCCATGGATGCGTCCGATTCATTGACTGAAAGTTCTGGATATTGTTCTTCTTTGGTTCTTTCATTAATGGCCGCGCCCGGAGACATTGGATAGGCATAACATTGTTGTGAATGTTGGGATGACGTTATGAAATAATGGTCCGCCTTGGCTTGATCCATTAATATGCATGCCGTCCCTTCAAAACGCACTTGCAAACGCTGTTGTTGAGAGTAATAGACCAGGGAAACATTGGGGTTTGACATCAGTTGATGATTTTTTTGAGATCGTCGATCAGAATGAATTCGACATTCTGTTAACGATTGGTTCATGCCGCGCGATACCACTGTGCGAGAAAAGGGGCGATCCTCCATCACAGAACAAAATGTGCATAGGTGAAATGGGTGTTTTGATTTTTTTACGCCCAGTATCAATTCATCACGACAAAATGCAAAAAGATCCTGTGGCGTTTGAATCTGATCATTGTCAATTATATTGAGAGAATATGCCATAAAATAGCCCCCCATAAAACAGATTTAGCGCTCCATGCCAGGGTTCGAATCCAATGGTGTTGAAGTGTTTTTTGAAGCAACGAAATATTCAGCTGCATTGACATGGTTTGATGAAACGGGACCATGAGCCCAAAGGTGTGCACCCAAATGATCAATAGAAATGCAATATTTATGGCGTGAAATCCAGAAAGTGTTGCCCATTGTGCGTGGGCCAAATACACGCCAGATATCAGTTCAAAAAGCATGAGTGGCACCACAATCAATGAAATGCGTTGTCGATGAAATTGCATGGCTTTTGAATGGTTTTTTAAATCTAGAAACTGAAACATGGGGTAATGAACCAATTGAATTACCCAAATCATTCCGGTTAATATAAATGTAACAATGGCATGGAGAATGATGAATATCATAACCCTATTATATCGTAAATTTACAATTGGGTGGGGTTGGGGGCATCCCCATAAACATCTTTTGGGTCAAACACCTTTTCAGACTCAGTAAAGGATAATTCAACCGAGGTTGCATTGGCGTCACCAAATGGAATGGATCGGTAAAAGCAGGACCGATAACCAACATGGCAACTAGCACCACCTTGAACATCCACACGCAACCAAATGCAGTCTTGATCATCATCAATGCGTATTTCTTTGACTCGTTGAACCAATCCACTGGTTTTGCCTTTGTGCCATAATGTTTGGCGGCTTCTTGAAAAATACACGGCTTCACCCAATTGAATGGTTTGACGCAATGCGTCTCGGTTCATATACCCTTGCATTAAAACTTCACCAGATTCATGGTCAGTTGTAACCACAGGAATGAGCCCATGTTCATCAAATTTAGGGGCGAAACTTCCTGTTTCTTCGACTTGTTCAATGGAGGTTCTTGGTTCAAATTCTATCATGATTGTGATGGTAACCAAAAAACGATCGGTTGGCAACCGAAAAGATGCACGAAAAAAAGAACGTCAATGCAATGAATCGTTTTGTTGATTGCTAATGAATGAATGCAGCGCGTTTAAAAACGATTGGATGCGTTCAAGTAATTTATCTTTGGTTAGTGATAAGTTCCATTGGATGGGTTGGTAACAATTCATGTAAATGGCTTCTGATGCACCGGAGATTGTGTGGGGGGATGCTAAAATGATCCAAAACTCATTGATCAAAATTTTTCGAGCTTTACTAAATTCAATGCGACTGTATGCATCTGTATGAGCCTGAAACTGCGCATGCAATTTCGAGTAGTGCCGTTGATCTTTCGGTGTATTGAAATAAATGGGTCGTTGACAAAACTGTGTCAGCGTCTGAAGGGGTACCCCTTCGAAGACTTTTTACAAATGATCACACGACGGTAATGCACATGTTTTATTCATACCCAACCCCCATTTATTGAAATTTATAAAATTAAATTATAATTTTATCATGGCTTGTCAACCTGTGGCTCTCGAAAATGCTTGATTCAAGGCCTTCGAGGAAAAATAACTTCCGTTTAACTGGCAGTAAAGTTTTTTTTTGAGAGTAAAACGTTGGTTTCGGTGTTTTTTGACAGTTCCAATGCCTAAAATGGAAGAAAGAGCGTCTGGAGTTTAAAGCCATTTCTGGGTGAGCTTGGGGCTAGGGGCTAAGAAAAAGCGAGTATCTTATAATTATAGAAATAACTAAAGGGCTGCCAGAGAAAAAGAACATTGAAATTACAGGGGCTCAACCGTTATTATTCACTGTGTAACGCATGATTAAATTTACTCGCGCAACTTTCCGAATCATTGAGATGCCATTGGTTACCCCATTTGAGTCTGCATCCGATCGCATGGACAATCAACAAATTCTTTTGTTGGAATTAACGGATGCCGATGGCCGTTGTGTCTTTTCAGAATGCGTGGCCAAACAACGCCCGAATTATACACCTGAAACGGTGGATACCGCGTTGATTGTTCTTAAAAAACATATACTGCCATTGGTGATGGGGCAATCATTTGCGCACCCAAGTGATTTGGTGGCCTTAATTCAACGCCATATTCGGGGACACTGGATGGCCATGGCGAGTATCGATATGGCGGCATGGGCCCTGCATGCCGAAATGCAAGGTCTTTCATTAAGTCAAGCCATGGGTGGTGTAAACACCGACATCGCCTGTGGGATTGCTTTAGGGATTCAGCCATCGTCGGAGGCATTGGTGGATGTGGTTCAACAGGAATTTCAAGCTGGATATAAAAAAATTAAATGCAAAATAAAACCTGGGAAAGATTTGGATTACATGGCCAAGGTTCGTGAGATATGTGGTCCAGAGGTCCCCTTAATGGTGGACGCCAACAATGCCTATACCTTGGATGATCTGTCGATACTCAAGGCAATGGATGAATTAAATTTGATGATGATGGAGCAACCATTGGCATGGGATGATATTGTCATGCATGCAAAATTGCAGCCGAAATTAGCAACGCCAGTGTGTTTGGATGAATCTATTTTTCATGCAGATCATGCTCAAGTGGCCATTGAAATCGGGGCCACAAAAATCATTAATATCAAACCTGGTCGCGTGGGCGGATTTACCGAAGCCATCAAGATTCATAATCTTTGCGCCAAACATCAGGTGCCAGTCTGGTGCGGAGGAATGCTTGAAACTGGGATCGGGCGTGCGTATAACGTGGCACTTGCCAGCATGGAAAACTTTACAATTCCAGGGGATATATCCCCAAGTTATAGGTACTGGCATAAAGATATTGTGTTTCCCGAATGGTCCATGAATTCCGATGGGCGAATGCAAGTACCAACACAACCAGGCCTTGGTGTTGAGGTGGATATTGATCGCATTGAGTCATTGTGTGTTCATAAAGAAGTGATTCAAACATGACCTATAACAATCAATTTTCTAAGGAACTCACACATGACTTAATTCAGTTGAGAGAAACCTTGCATCAATACCCTGAGTTATCAAATCAAGAGGTAAATACCCAGAAGATGTTGTTAAACGCATTGAAGAAGTGCAATACAGTTGATATCCAAACCCCAGGAACCAGTATTGTTGCACGTTTAAAGGGCAAGGATTCATCCCGTCCACCGGTGGCGATTCGTGGGGATATTGATGCATTGCCCATCACCGAAAACACTGGGGTGCCATTTTCATCCAAGACTCCTGGAGTGATGCATGCATGTGGGCACGATGTGCATGCCACTTGGGCCATTGGTGCGGCACGACTGCTATCCCAAGCTCCCGCACAATCTGATGTGATTTTAATCCTTCAACAGGCGGAAGAATTGGCCACAGGGGCCAAATTTGTTATGGGTTCGGGGGCCCTTCCATCCGATATTCAAGCGATATTTGGGGCCCATGTGGATCGCCGATATGATGTTGGGAAAGTGGTCTGTCATCAAGGGGCTATTTCCAGTCATTCGGACAAATTTACCATTCAAATTACGGGGGTTAGTGCGCATGCCGCACGTCCAAAAGAAGGCATTAACCCCATTCCTGTCTTAGGTCAAATTACGGTGAAAATCAATGAATTAATGGCGACCATTGGCAATGATACCAACTTAATAACCGCTACCATGGTCAGCGGAGGAGGGACTCACAATATTATTCCTGAGCGTGTGGAAATAAGGGGCACCATTCGCTGCTTATCCTCTGAGAAACGAGCACAATTTCATCACGCATTGAAGGCCTTTGAGGCATTGCCAAATGAAGGTGTGATTCATGTTCACATCGACCCCGCATCGCCGTCACTTATTAATCATGTGGGGCTTGAATCAATTGCTCAATCCGCGATTCGAGACACCCTGGGAGATGCGGGGATGGTCCCACTGTTGGCCCCCAATATGGCCTCAGAAGATTTTGGGTTTTATACGCAATCATTCCCAGGATGGTTTTATCGAATTGGGGCGCGCCCAGTCAGTGAGGCATTTATTCCAGTGCACACACCCGGGTTTATTGCGGATGAACAGGCCATTTTTATTGGGGCCAGTGTGTTGGCGAAATCCGCGCAATTAGCGTCTCAACAAATAAAATAGTCTGGAATTACTCATGACGCTACTCCTCAATCACGGGGTGTGATACACTTTTAATATGTTTGAACTTATGGTCGAAAAAACATTTGATGCGGCCCATTATTTGGAAGGCTATAATGGCAAGTGTTCCCGTATGCATGGCCACACCTACAGAGTTCAATTGTGTGTCGCTGGGCCAAATTTAGATCCGAAGTTTGGCATGTTAATGGATTTTAAAGACATGAAGCATGCCTTAAATTCAGTGGTTGAACAATTGGATCATCGAATATTAAATGACGTTGTAAAGTTTCAACCAACTACGGAGCAAATGGCCAAATTTTTTTATGATCAGTTATTACCAAACATTCCAAAAAACGTCACCTTAAAAAAGGTGGTGCTGTGGGAAAATCCCACAAATTGCGCCATTTATACCCCAGATTAAGCCATTAATTTCGTGCGGTTTTTCTTGAAGCACTAGCTTTTCTAGAGGCGATGGTTTTGGTGGATGCTTTTGGTGAAGTTTTGGTAGCGACTTTTTTTGCTGACACTGTTTTTTTAGCCGTTGTGGTTTTTTTAGAGGCAATGGTTTTTTTAGCGACGGGTGTTACGGATTTTTTAGCCACTGCTTTTTTAGCCGTTGTGGTTTTTTTAGAGGCAATGGTTTTTTTAGCGACGGGTGTTACGGATTTTTTAGCCACTGTTTTTTTAGCCGTCGTTGTTGCAGCTTTTTTAGATGCCGTGGTTTTTTTAGTGGTTGGTGTTGCTGATTTTTTTGGTGTTGCGGATTTTTTGGAAGTGGTGGTTTTTTTAGCCGTCGTTGTTGCAGCTTTTTTAGATGCCGTGGTTTTATTAACGGTTGGTGTTGCTGATTTTTTTGGTATTGCGGATTTTTTGGAAGTGATGGTTTTTTTAGCCGTTGTTGTTGCAGCTTTTTTAGATGTATTGGTTTTTTTAGATGTAGAGGATCCCATTTTTTTTACCGCTTTTTTTGTAGAACGCGTTGATTTTTTTCGGTATCTTGGGTTTTTGTATTGATCGGGGTTTTTATCCATATTGACAAATTCAATTAAGGTTAAAAGGAACGCGGTGGCGGCCAAACTAAAAAATAAGATGCCAGCGATAATAATTTGTGTTTTACCCATTTTCTTCTCCATTCTCATTCAGTTTAAAGTTCTTATACAAGACAAAATGAACAATGCGAACCAATTTGATATGAATTCCAAACCCTAAGATGATTGGCACCCAAAGCCCCACAAATAATGCCGTCATCTGATCTGAATAAACAAACAAATACCCCGCCAAGCCAAAGGCTAAAGTTGCAGCCGTTAATAGTAAAATATCAAATAAACGAAACATATGATTTTCTCCTTGGTATGTTTATCGGTGATAAAAATCATTATGTTTAGTGAAATCATTTTTTGGTTTTGAATGGTGGAGAATTGGGTATAGATATAGTCAAGGGGGAAACTATGCCAAAAAAAGGAAAAAAAGAGATGAGTACAATTCAAGAATTGGAAGATCGGTTTGATGCTGATATTTCACCCGCCTACCCGAAAGTTAGCGGGCGGTTTCATAAACAAGGAAAGCGATCATTCATTGATGACTTTTATAGTTTGTATCGGCGTTGGGTTAAAAATGAATAGAAATTAATCATACACAATGCCAGAATCAAGACTGGGTTCTCGAACATCTCTGGTTCCACAGGCCACGCTGATCAATTTAGCATGCGCACCCAATCGAATTCTGGATGCCCCATACGTTCCAGTTACCAAATCATGTGTATTGCAAGCTATTGTGCATAGCAATGAGCGTTTATCTGCATATTTTGATGCTTCTGATTGACTTCCTACATATAAGTCTTCCAAAAAATGGGGTTGATTTAATGTTTCAAATTGGTGGATGCGTTGTGTCATGATAGCAATGGGTTGCCCCGAATACACAACGATTTTATTCGGATCCAACGGTTGTGAATGAGTGATTGAGAGTGCTTCATTAACGCGATGAATGATGCTTTGGGAGATGGGGGTTTCAGAGGTTAAACATGGCAATAGCACCTCGGTCATTGAACCAATTAACGGGAGTGGCCGTCGTTTTGTGGGCTCAATGGCTGCGGATATGGCTTCTTTTGGCATGGTTTTTGGATTGCCGGCCCATTTTAAATCATCAGATAAACTGGGTATCTATGATCGACAAGATACAAGAATGGGTTGATTTTTTGAATATGATGGTTATGATCGTGCCTCAGGGAACGAACGGGGCTGTGTATGCGTGTTCCGTAACAACGAACGCGAGATGCCATTGTGTCCTCCTATGGTTGCAACAATTGAAAAAAATATTTCGTAAAAGATCATTTTAATAGCTTTGTTTTAACTCTAAAACTGTTGCATATTGATTCAAATAATGGAAGTGAATGAGGGTTTTTTTAAATGTCATTCTCATGTAAAATACTAATAATGTTAACGTTTCAGGACATGATTTTAAAGCTGAATCACTTTTGGTCTGACCAAGGGTGTTTATTGGTATTTCCCTACGATACAGAAAAAGGCGCTGGAACAATGAGCCCCCACACAACGTTACGATCTTTGGGGCCAGACCACTGGAATGTGGCTTATGTGGAGCCATCCCGACGTCCCACCGATGGGCGTTATGCCGAAAATCCAAATCGTTTACAACATTACTTTCAATACCAAGTCATCATGAAGCCATCCCCTGATAATATTCAAGATTTATACATTCAAAGTTTAGCGGCGATTGGAATCAATGCCAAAGACCATGATATTCGCTTTGTCGAAGACAATTGGGAATCCCCAACCTTGGGGGCGTGGGGTGTAGGGTGGGAGGTCTGGCTCAATGGAATGGAGATTACCCAGTTTACTTACTTTCAGCAATGTGGTGGAATTGACTGTAACCCTGTATCTGTTGAGATTACATACGGATTAGAACGATTGGCCATGTACATTCAACATGTGGATCATGTGATGGATATTGAGTGGCAACAACGTCCACAAGGTGAAAGTATTTATTATAGAGACATCTACAAACAATTTGAGATTGAGCAATCTCATTATAATTTTACCCATGCTACGGTGGACCGGTTATTTCAATTATTCAAAGAGTATGAGGCGGAGTCGATGCATTGCATCGACAAATCATTGGTATTTCCGGGGTTTGAGTATTGCCTAAAATGCTCCCATACCTTTAACCTTCTTGATGCCCGGGGCGCTATTTCAGTGACTGAACGCATGAGTTACATATTAAGGATTCGTGAACTTGCGTTTCAGTGCGCAAACTTATATGTTTCAAAGGATGTGTCTCATGCCTAATGTATTGCTGGAATTGGGCCTTGAGGAAGTGCCGGCACGTTTTATCGACCAATGTTTGGCCGACGTGTCTCAGCATCTTTTAAAGCAAATTAAACAACACCGTCTGAATACAGATCAAACCACCATTGAAACCTATGGAACCTATCGACGATTTGCATTTAAAATGTCAAATATTTTAGCATCTCAAGATGATATGGATACTGTTATAGAGGGCCCCCCCATTGCCATTGCCAAATCGGAGGGTGGGGAATGGTTGCCTCCAGCCATTGGTTTTGCCAAAAAATGTGACGTGTCTTTGGATGCGCTACAGGAAGTTGAAAATAAAAAGGGACAGAGGGTTGTTTGTGCCAAGCAGTTTCAGTTAGGTCAGCCGGCAGCGGCGTTACTTCCAATCATATTTAAAGAATCTTTAAAGGCCATGAAATTGCCCATTGCGATGGTGTGGGGGGATAATATTGGGCCATTCATTCGACCAGTAAAATGGGTGTGCTCAATGATCGATGAAACGCCCATCAAGTGGTCCTTTTTTGGTGTTGAGTCATCCAATGCAACATTTGGGCATCGATTTTTAACCCATTCTGAAGATGCATCCTCTGGGGCCCAGTGCGTTATTCAATCCGTTGATCACTATGTTGATAGCTTGAGGGGGCAACAGGTTTTGGTTGATGTAAAGGAGAGAAAAGAAACCATCCGAGCCGCATTAGATCAGCGTCAGATCACGATTGATGAAGGATTGCTAAATGAAGTCACGCATTTAACCGAGTATCCCACAGTCTTGGCCATTGCATTTCCGGATTCTTTTTTAACGTTGCCTAAGGAAGTGTTAACCCAATGTTTAAAAAAGCATCAAAAGGCATTCATGGTGACCAATTCGGTGGGGGAATTAAAGAATGAATGTTTGGTCGTGGCAGATTCTGTCACCCGCGAGAATCGAGAACAAATCATTGAAGGCAATCAACGGGTCATGATGGCACGTTTAAATGATGTACAGTTCTTTTGGGAAGAAGATTTAAAAAATAATGGGTTTTCGAAATGGAATAAGAAACTTGCATCCATTGTATTTCAAGAGAACTTGGGCACCATGGCGGATAAAGTCGAACGCGTTTGTCACATTGCACATACCATCATGGATCAATTGGGGTGCTCCAAGGATATCCGAGATATTGTCGACCGAGCGGCGCATCGGGCAAAGGCGGATTTGGTTTCTCAGATGGTGAATGAACTACCCAGCCTTCAAGGTGTAATGGGAAGTTATTATGCCATGTGCTTTAAGGAAGATCCTGAGGTTGTATTGGCCATCCGTGATCATTATAACCCTCGGTTTGATGGGGATGCTTTTCCAGAGTCATTGCATGGTGTGATTATTGCCATTGCGGATCGTTTGGACACCATGGTGTCATGTTTTGAGAACAACGCCATTCCAACGGGATCCAGAGACCCATGGGGAATTCGGCGATCCATGATTGCCATTACTCGAATGATTTTTTACTTTCAATTGCCATTAAATTTGAATCTGTTACTAGAAGATGCGACCATAACATTGGATCGGTCCATTGGGGAAAATACCCTTAAATGCAGTGCGTTTTTTACAACTCGAATTGAATCCGTATTTCAGGATGAGCATATTCCACCCGATATTATTCAGTTATTCAAGGATCAATTGATTCTGTCCCCGTTGACATCTTATGAACAAGCCAAAGAACTGGTGAAGTTAAAAGAAACATCTCCCATGCAGTATCAGTTGCTGATTGAAACAACCGCCAGGGTATCTAAAATTATTGATGGCTATCAGGGTGATTCAAATGTGTCCAACCACTTTTTTGAAAATGATATTGAAAAGGAGGCCTATCAATCCTTTCAATCATTAAAATCAAAGACAAAACAATGCCGATTAACGGCTGAGGGGCTATCATTGAGTGTTTCATTTTGTGAAACGTTATCCCATTATTTTGACAACATATTAATTAATGCCGAAGACCCAAACATTGCAAATAATCGCCGTTCATTTATCAAGTCTGTGAATGATTATTTTTTCAATGCCGGGGATTGGTTAAAACTGCAAAAATAAACTGGTGTAAACTATTTTCATCTAGGGGTCTTGGGATAACGTTAACCAATCATGGTGTTTAAAATCAAATATTTCATGTAATATGAATGGATGGGATTCATTCAAAAGTTGGATCAATCAACAATTTTAAAATTGGCCGCCGGTGAAATTATTGATCGTCCTGTTTCCATTGTTAAGGAGCTGGTTGAGAATGCCATCGATTCTGGGGCAACCATGATTAACGTGCATACAACCCAAGGCGGGATTGCTGAGATACGTGTTGAGGATAATGGGTGTGGGATTGCCAATGATGATATTCAACTAACCATTGAGCCCCATGCAACATCCAAATTAGCGGCCTTTGATGATATTGAACATGTCATGACCATGGGGTTTCGAGGTGAAGCATTGGCCAGCATTGCCGAAGTCGCCGATTGCTCGATTCTATCTTATAACGGTGACGAGGACATGGGCATGGAACTAACTAAAATCGCTGATAAAGCGCCCGTCATGATAAAAAGAGCCAGAGAAAAGGGCACCACCATCACGATTTCTCATTTATTTAAGAAAATACCTGTGCGATTTCGATTTTTAAAGTCCCCAACGTCTGAAGCGAGTCTCATTACAAAATTAATGCAACAATTTACGTTGCATTATCCCGCCATCCAATTTGAACTAAAAAATAATGGGGTGGTGGTATTGGCGGCACCAGGAAATCATCACCTGGCGGATCAATTTTCGCATGCACTAAATATTTCCTCTGATGATGTATTAACTTACAGCAAGGTCACCCATGATATTGCCGTTTCTGGGGTGATAACAGCACCAACAAAAACCTATAAGCAACGATCAAAATGTTGGTTTAGCGTGAACGGTAGAATGGTGAAATCCCCACTGTTTTATCGCGCGATGGATCAAGCATTGACGGATATCATTCCAAAACAAACCTATCCCGCATTGGTCTGCAATATTGAGTGCAATACCGAGGATGTGGATATCAATATTCACCCTAAAAAAGAAGATGTGAAATTTGCAAACCAGGATGACATATTTATTGCCATCAAACGAGCCATTCAATCGGCCGTTTACCAATCCGCGCAAACATGGCAGGATTCAATCACCGCCATCGCAAAGGAGGATCAGCCACCCCTCAATGCGGCACCAGTCATAACGCCAACATTAACGAGTCCTGAACCCAAGGTTGAACAGCCATCATATGTCCAGGAAAACATCAGTGTGCAGGAACCCATAATGCCTCGCCCGATTGAGAAAAAAAATGTGGCGGCGAAGCCCACCCCTGTTTTGATTGAATCACAACCGATGATTCAATGGGTGTCATTTAAGAATAAATACATCATTGTTCCCTTGAATGATTATGTATTGGTGTTTGATCAACATGCCGTTCACGAACGCATTCTTTATGATCGATTTAAATCTGAAGTTGAAAGCAGCGCCATTATCTCAATGCCATTATTGATGCCAGAATATATTGAGGTCGACAAGGGCTCTATTGAGTTTATTACATCACTGATTCCATTGGTTCGATCATTGGGGATTGATTTTGATGCATTTGATGAGCAAACGTTTATTGTTCGAGAAATCCCTCAGTATTTATCGAAAATGAATGTCTCAGATTGGATTCATTCTTGGATGGATGAGTCCATCATTGATAGTCTTAAGGAAGCGTCCATTGACGAAAAGAAGCGGCAATTGCAAATGAAAGCCTGTAAAGCCGCAGTGAAAGCGGGGCAACGGTTGAATGATTCAGAAGTTCGGGGGCTCATTGAATCGTGCATTGATTCTCCAACTCAATTCACCTGTCCTCACGGCCGCCCTTTGTACATTAAAATGACGGAACAGCAATTGGATTCATTATTTCTACGTTCTTAAAAATATTTATTGACATAGTGTCAATGTTTTTTCATAATCGGAGTTTATGAGCAAGCATCTTGTGATTGTAGAATCTCCAGCAAAAGCAAAAACCATTGAAAAGTACTTAGGAAAGGATTATTCCGTAATGGCTTGCTATGGCCATGTACGTGATTTGCCCTCGGATTCAATGGGGGTTGATTTGACTACGTTTGAGCCGGAATATGCCATACTGGACGACAAGAAAAAATTGATTTCAGACATCAAGAAAAAATCAAAAGATGCGGATCTTGTATGGCTCGCAACGGACCCTGATCGTGAAGGAGAGGCCATTGCCTGGCATGTTCAAAAATCAATTAATTTGCCGGAAAGTAAGTTGCGACGAATTGTCTTTAATGAAATTACAAAATCGGCAGTTTTATCGGCCATAAACTCGCCAAGAGATATTAATAACGCTCTGGTCAATGCCCAACAAGCGCGTCGAATTTTGGATCGGGTGGTTGGTTATGAGATGTCACCCATTCTTTGGAAAAAATTAAAACGCGGATTATCTGCAGGACGTGTGCAATCGGTTGCGGTGCGATTGATTGTTGAAAAGGAAAAAGAAATTGATGCGTTTACCATCAGTGATTCCTACAAAGTAACGGCAATTTTTAAATCAAATGATATGACACTCGAAGCTGAATATTCCAAAGAATTTGAGTCAAAAGATGCCGCAGAAACATTCTTAAATGGATTGAACAGTGCCTCTTTTATCATTTCTTCTGTGAATCAGAAGGAATCCAAGCGAAGCCCACGAGCACCATTTACAACCAGTTCACTGCAACAAGAGGCCTCGGGTAAATTAGGGTATTCGGTATCAAAAACAATGACGCTCGCTCAACGATTGTATGAGGCGGGGCATATTACATATATGCGAACGGATGGGACGACATTATCGGAGGATGCTAAAACTGGGGCATTTAAGTTTATATCCACGCGTTATGGAAAGAATTACCATCACGAGCGTGACTATCAGTCCAAGATTAAAGGGGCTCAAGAAGCGCATGAAGCCATTCGTCCGACCAATATCGATGTTACGGAGGCTGGAAATGATGATGGTGAGAGACGACTGTATCAGTTAATTTGGCAGCGGACCATTGCAAGTCAAATGTCGGATGCCAAGTTGCTGAAAACCGTGATCCAAATACCCGTTGCCGATGGTTTTTTTGAAGCCAAAGGGGAAGTGGTTTCATTTGATGGTTTTTTAAAGGTTTATCCAACGGGATCCAAAGACAAGGTTTTACCGAACGTGGTTGAAGGGCAATCCTTGTTTGAGCAATCCATGCGAGCCCGTCAAAAATTCACAAAACCACCGGCCCGATACACAGAAGCCAGTTTGGTTAAAAAATTGGAAGAACTTGGGATTGGACGCCCAAGTACATACGCGCCAACCATTACAACCATTCAAAAAAGAGAATATGTTGAGCGGATCGAATCTGAAGGGAAAAAACGCAATGTGATCGTTTTGGTTCGAGAAAATGATCAGGTTATTGAAACGGCTGAGGAAGAAGGGTTCGGTAATGATCGAGGAAAATTGCAACCCACGGATATTGGGACATTGGTTACCGATTATTTGGTGGGGCATTTTGATCGGGTCATGAATTATCAATTTACGGCTGAAATTGAGGCTGAGTTTGATGCTATTTTAACCGATGAGCTGGATTGGACCGATATGTTGAAGCGATTTTACAGCAAGTTTCACCCAAAAATCGAATCCGCTGAGGCCGATGATGAGCGAATCAATGAAGAGCGTGATTTGGGCAAAGACCCAAAAACAGGCAAAACGGTGTATGCCAAAATTGGTCGCTATGGGCCGTTTGTTCAGTTGGGTGAGAATGATGATAATGATAAGCGATCCATATCGCTTAAAAAAGGCTTGAAGTACACCACATTGACGTTTGAAGAAGCGTTGGAATGTTTGGCTTATCCCATAGAGTTGGGTGAATATAAAGATGTGATGGTTACCATAAATATTGGGCGCTTTGGCATTTATATTAAGCATGGCGAAAAAAATTACTCCATGAAAGATCGCGTGATTGAAAAACTCGACGATGCCATTGAACTCATCGATGAAATTGATAGTGAGCGAGCCAGCCGTGAAATTCAGGTATTTGATCATGACGGAGATGCGATCAATGTATTAAATGGGCGATATGGGCCCTATATTTCTCATAAGAAAAAGAATTATAAAATACCCAAAGATCAGGATCCAAAAGCATTGACTCTGGACGCTTGTTTAAAAATCATAAGCGAAGCTCCGAAAAAAACCACGCGTAGACGCAAGAAAAAGTGATTCTTTTAACAACAAGGGACGAGGTTCGGGCATTTAGGGCAACCTGCCAGGGGACGCTTGGCTTTGTTCCAACCATGGGTGCTTTGCATGAGGGGCATGAGTCATTAATAGCGAAGAGTGTGGCGTTGTGCGATGACACCATTGTGTCCATTTATGTGAATCCAACGCAATTTGCGCCAACTGAAGATTTTGATGATTACCCGAGGACGCTGGATCATGATCAGTCAATTTGTAAAAAGCACGGAGTTTCAGCCATTTTTATACCCAAAGAAGACGTGATTTATCCAGATGGAAAGAAGGCGCGCTATGCTCCGAATGATCTGGTGGCTCACATTATGTGTGGGAAAAGTCGCCCCCATTTTTTTTATGGGGTATGCAACGTGTTGGAGCGATTATTTGGCATTATTGAGCCATCGCATGCTTTTTTTGGGAATAAAGATTTACAGCAACGCGTCATTATTGAGCAAATGGTTAAGGATTTGGCGTTACCCATTGTAATCATTGGGTGTCCCATCATTCGCGAATCCAATGGGCTCGCCATGAGTTCTCGAAACGCTTATTTGGATCAGGAGGCACTTGAACGTTCAAGCAATATTTCAAAGGTGCTTCACGATGTGGCCATTCATGTTCGAAATGATCGATGGTCCACCCATCGGGTTCGGCAATTTGTTGCCGCTGAATTGGAAGGGCGTGGTCTAAAAGGAGATTACGTTGAAGTTTATCGTCCATCAACCAGAAAGGTTGTGGAGGGAGAGATTGAGCCGGGTGATCATTGTTGTGTGGCCGTTTGGTGTGACTCTATTCGATTGATTGATAATTGGTTATTGCTTTAAGTTATGCAAATAATTTCGGAATTATTTGATCGGGTAGATCGCCGCAATCCCACGATAAATTAATGTTGGAATGAGATGGGTGCGCAATAGAGATTTCGCGGCTCTATGAAAAACTGATTTTAATCGATATAATAAATGTACAAATTTTTTTAGGAGGCCATTATGTCAAATCGTGGAGGATTTTTAGAGGGGTTAATCGTGGGCGCAATTTTAGGTGGTTTATCCATTTTAGTCGCCGCACCAAATTCTAGAAAAGAATTGCAATACAAAATTAAACAATTACGCGATGAAAACGACGATATTATTGAGGCCACAAAGGAAAGTACCGAAGACTTAATTGAAAAAACGAAGCAATCCATTGAGAGCGGATTTGATCGTTTGGGAGATATTTTAAAAGAAAATCAAAAAATTGTGGCTGAAGACGTATTTCGTTCAACCGAGGATCGATGACCGTTAATGAATTCCTTGATGGTTTAATTCCCATACTATCAATTGCCTTATTGCTCATTGGTATTGTGTTTGGGATTCAATTGGTAGCCATTGCTCTTCGCATTAAGCGTATACTCGAACGAATTGAGACCATTTCAGATGTGTCGGGTTGGTTATCATTGCTCCGAAAATGGCCCAGTAGAAAAAATAAGAACTCATGAAGTCATTTCAGGTTCGCCAAGCCTTTATTGATTTTTTTAAATCCAAGGGGCATCACGAAGTCGTGGCTGCGCCAGTGGTGCCAACCAATGATCCAACATTATTATTTACCAATGCGGGCATGAATCAATTCAAGCCCTATTTTTTGGGCGATGAGGTGCCACAGTCCAAACGATTGGTGAATTCTCAGCCCTGCATTCGTGTATCGGGAAAACACAACGATTTGGAAGAAGTTGGGATCGATACCTATCACCACACCTCATTTGAAATGTTGGGGAATTGGTCGTTTGGGGATTATTATAAAAAAGAGGCCATTATGTGGGCTTGGGAATTATTAACCGAGGTTTATCAACTGCCAAAAAACCATTTATTGGCCACGGTATATGACGATGATGATGAGGCGGCCGAGTTATGGCGAACGTGCACGGATATCCATCCGGAACATATTGTTCGTTGTGGAAAAAAAGATAATTTTTGGGAAATGGGGGCCACCGGACCTTGTGGGCCTTGTTCAGAGATCCATTTGGATTTAACACCAGATAAGGGATTGCCAATCGAACGAGATCTATCAACGGGTGGGCTATCAACCCGATACATGGAATTGTGGAATTTAGTATTTATTCAATATGATCGTCAATCCGATGAGTCATTGCATCCCCTACCCGATCGTCATATTGACACGGGTGCCGGACTTGAACGATTAACTGCACAACTGCAGGGTGTAACCTCTAATTATGACACCGATTGCTTTCAAACCTTAATTAAACATGTTGGGAATGAGCTTGGCATGCCCTACGATCAAGGGGAAGGGGGTGTCCCTCACCGGGTCATTTCTGACCATATTCGAACGGTGGCATTTGGAATTTCTGACAATGTATTGCCATCCAATGAAGGCCGGGGCTATGTCTTACGACGATTGATTCGACGGGCCCTGCGATTTGCATCACAAGCGGGTAAAAATGAACCGTTTTTGCATCGATTGATTCCAGTGGTTCACGATTCTTTGGGTGGTCACTACGAAAACATTGACAAGCGCTCAGTTTATATTTCTGAATTGATTAAGGCTGAAGAGGTTCAGTTTTTACGAACCGTATCTTCTGGACTAACATTATTTAAACAAGAATTGGATAAAATGAATGCCGCCAAGGAAGCCACCATGTCCGGTCAGGTGGCCTTTAAATTGTATGATACGTACGGGTTTCCATTGGATTTAACCCAAGTCATGGCCAAAGAAAGCCATATCAGTGTGGATGAAAAAGGGTTCGAAGCTGCTCTTAATGCACAGCGTGAACGCTCACGCGCTGCACGAAGCGAGACACTAAACGATGGAAAAGATGAGACGTTAGAGGTGATTGGATCCTTTATCGGTGAGGTTCAGCATGGGGTGTACGTGGATCAACCCGGTGGGGGTGAAGCGCGAATTCCAGTCAATGATGCTCAACGCTTTGCAATGGCACAGCATCATACCGGCACCCATTTATTGCATGAAGGTTTACGGAAGGTTTTGGGCCCACAGGTTCAACAAGCCGGATCATTGGTTGATGTGAATCGACTGCGCTTTGATTTTAGTTATGGCAAGGCCATTACTGAAGAGGAGCTTGATAAAATTTCATCATTTGTTAATGATTGCATTCGTGATGCTCACATTGTTACGATTACCGAAGCCCCCATTGATGAAGCCAAAGCCCGTGGGGCGCATGCCATGTTTGGTGAAAAGTATGGAGATACGGTTCGCGTGGTGGATATTTCCAACATATCCATTGAGTTATGTGGTGGGAACCACGTAAGAACCACGAAAGATTTGCAAGTATTTAAAATTATCTCAGAATCCGCCATTGCCGCAGGAACCCGCCGAATTGAAGCCTTGGTGGGTGATGAACGTGTTGAAAGATACAATGAAGAAAGGCGAGCCTTGGCATACAAAGAGTATCGTAAGCGTTGGTTGGCCTTATCCGAGAAGCTGGCTCAGCCGAACGTGCCCAACCCATTAGAGGATACGGCATCGATGGCTGAGATTCTTGAGGCACAGGACGTATTAATTGCGGTGTCAAAGGCGGCTGAAAAGGCCCTCAGACAGTCCCAGAAAAGCACGGCTGGGGCATTATTTGATGATATTATTAAATCGCCCATTCCTTTACGATCTGGATATGGGGTGGGCGTGTTTCATGTGCTGGCAGATCAACCGGTGCCCGTGCTTCGAGAATTGGCGGATCGTGCCGTGAATGCATTGGGGGATTGCTTGGTGGTATTGGGGTCATCAATCAACGATAAAGGGCATGCGATTGCCAAGGTCTCACCATCGGTGATGGGGAGCATTACGGCCAAGGAATTAATTGATGAATTAACGGCCATCACGGGTGGTGGTGGTGGTGGGCGAGATAATATGGCCCAGGCCGGTGGTCTAGGGACTCAAAAGCTCGATGAAGCCATGGCCCATATGCTAGAAAAGTATGCACAAACGTCTACTGGGGATTGATTACGGAGATGTTCGCATTGGCGTGGCCATTTCAGACCCTCTGGGACTAACCGCGCAACCGGTGGGGACCATCCAAAATTCCTCATCTGCACTCGATGAAATCATTGGCATTATTGTTGAAAAAAAAATTGAGAAATGCATTGTTGGGTTGCCAAAAAATCAACATGGGGAGGATTCAAAAAAGGCAGACAGTGTTCGGATTTTTGCCTCAAAATTACAAGAGAGGCACCCGATCGAGGTTGAATTTGTGGATGAACGCTTTTCAACCGTTGCGGTTACTCGTCAATTGCATCAAATGAACATGAACACGAAAAAGCAACGCCATATCATCGATACCCAGGCGGCCATGTTCATTTTGCAAGGGGTGCTGGATCGATCATGACATCCGTCATCGAAAAGACAGATGCCGCATTATCTGCGGTCATTCAGTCCCATTCGTTCATTTCGACATTAACCTATTTTGAGTCAATTTCATCCACCAATGCCTATGCCTTAGACGCCTGTCAGGTGGGAAAAATTAAGCCCGGGGCCTTGGTGATTGCCGATCATCAACAAGCCGGGAAGGGCCGTTTTCAAAACAGCTGGGAGTCCAACCCGGGGGAAGATATTTTGATGAGCTTGGTTCTAGAACCCCATTGTTCCCCAGACCACTGGGCACGTATCTCGTTTCCCTTGGGCATTGCAGTCCGGAATGCATTAAAGAAAATTCTCAACCAACATGTTTCCATTGAATTAAAATGGCCCAATGATATTCTGGTTGGCGGTCATAAATGCGTGGGGATGCTCCATGCCGCGGATGTGTCAACAGGATGTGTGATTTTAGGCATAGGGATTAATGTGAACCAAGAATCTCAACTCATCGATCGCACCAGTTTAAAGATGGTATCTGGGAAAGCGCTCAATCGATGGCGTGTTTTAAATGAGATTTTAACAGCCATTGGGACACAGTTGGACTCTATTTTAAGTTCGACCATTGATGCTGATGCATGGAATGCTCATGCGGCTTATTTGGGGAAACCGGTTCAGGTCCTTGATCAAGCGTTAATAACCGGCGAATTTAGGGGGATTGACCCCCATGGTGCGGCCTTAATTCAAACCAGTGACGGTATCAAGCGAACATTAGTTGGCGCGAATCTTCGCCTGATAGACGGTAGCATAGAAAATCGCCAATAACGTAATACCGCCACCAATCCACGTTGACATTGATGGGGTCTCTTTAATGATTAGCATGCCCAATAGCGTGCCATAAAATGGTTGAACAGCCGCCAAGATACTAACAAAGCTGGCCTTAAAATATTTAAACCCATGCATAAAACATGTGTGGGCAACGCCTGTAAACAATGAGCCCAATAACAACGCGTAGATCATATTTTCTTTTGAAAAGGCGATGGTTTTGACAGATAGTCCAGAAAAAAACAGAATGATCATAAAGAATACAGATGCGATCATGGTTTGGTGAAACATTAATTGAGGGGATGGAATGTGGGCTAATAATGGTTGAGAAATTAAATTTCTCAGGGTGTACACAATGGCCGAACAAATGCCCATTCCAATGCCCAGCAAGACGTTTAAGTCTCCATGCGCGCCATGAAGAAGAATGCAAATGCCAAGAAAACAGATGCCTGCTGAAATTAAATTTTGGATTGAGAGGGGTGTTTTAAACCAATAAGGTTCAATCAGTGTGGTTATGATTGGAAATGTGAATAATGCGGTGAGCCCAATAGCAATACTCGAGAGCTCAACGGCTTTAAAGTAAGTGTACCAATGCATGCCCAAAAGGATGCCGGTAAGCCATGCACGAGGAATATGGTGTTTTTCAATCATCAATGGCTGTTTTTTATAAATTAAAAATAAGGCAAGACAGAGCATGGCAATGACGCTTCTTGAGTTAACCGTAACCAGTGTTGGCCAGTCGATTAATTTAGAAAATACGGCCGTAAACGTCAACATTAAAATGCCGATGTTGCAAATTAAAAACGGCTGTATATTTTTCATTGAGCCCATTCTATCGGGTTGTGGAATTTTTAACAATTTAATGCTGGCTTTTAATGAGGTTCTTTTCAATCACAATGCGTTGCTTTAGGTTATAGTGCTTTGAAGAACCCATGAATAAGTCGGCATCCATTGGCGTCAATAATGATGAGAGCATCATATTCATGATAGATAGTGCATAAAATATGGTTAGCTTATTCATTTTCTTTCGCCTCCAGTAATTATCGAACGAAAGAAAGGAAAAATTTCAAAAAATTACGTTAATAATTTGCGAAGAGTCTCAGAGGTGATTTTTAGCCGTAATTGAGGTTGAAATGCCCATTTCCCAGGCCCGGAAATAAACAACGTCGCATAAATGGTCAGATACATGAGGGGGAGTTCAATTTTTGATATGGGATCGTCCGCATGAATGATAAAAGATGCCACAAACATAGTAATAATTAATGGGATGGTTGCCAATCGAACCGTCGTGCCAGTAATGAGTAAGACGGAACAAAAAACCTCAGCAAAAATAACCAAACAGAGGCTTGCTGTAGACCCAACACCCAAAGGGTCAGGAAACACGGTGATTAAATAATCAAATTTTTGAAGTTTTGGATACCCATGAAAGCAAAACATGAATAGCCCAGCCATGAGACGAAGAATGAAAATATTCATAGTCTAATTATATTGAAAATATTTAATAAAAGTAAATGAATTTTAAAGAGAATCAAAATAGATAAAAACAGGCGAGATATTGAAAAATATAAAAAAGATAGATTGCAACATATTAATTAAGTATGATTAACTATATTTTATTTTCAAGCGTAATGAGAGGGGGAAAATGAAAAAAACAGTATCGTATATGACGGTTGATTTAACGACTGTGCAATTGAGGGATGTCACAACAATAAAACAGATATTGAAAGAATTAATACGATCTCATTCAGAGGGGTATTACTTGAATATGGGCGCACAAGTTTTTCGTTCGTCATATGGCTATGTTTTGGGAAGCATCTTCTGTATCGTTCAAGAATGGAAGTCTCAATTTGACGGTGAGGATATTAAAGGTATTGACGAGTGCATCGACATCGTTTTAAGGGAACTCGAACGGTTAGCTCACGATTCAGCCAATAAAAAAATAGCCGGCATATTTTCAGAAGCGTTGCAACCAAAAGATCCTTCACAAAGATTTCCCATGGATTTAAAAATCATGGCGGCTTATTTTAAAAGATTTGAGGCGCGAAGAATTGATGGGGGCCATTTATCCAGGGTATGAATCCCTGGTACGGGTTGCAAAGAAAATGGCTGAATGGCTACCAACTGAAATAACTCAGGCGTGTGAACAGGTCCCCGAAGTCAGGGGGGAGTATCGTCGATCCATTTATGGCAAACCCATCGCATGCCCAGAGGAATGGTTAACGTTAGGAATGTCTCCTGAATAGTGGTTAAGTGAGGTTTGCCATCCTTTAATAGGCAGATCCTTGGATGATCGCATCTACATGTTGGGTAATGTTCACGTTGAAGGTTGTGGAAAAAGAATGATGATGAAAGTTTCAGGATTGGTATACGCCGTTAAAATTGTCGACATAATGAACCGTGAATCCATTCAATTTAAGCCAGAGAATTATGATACAATTCGAGACCTATTAGCCAAGAATTCATCCGGTACCCTTTTGCCAACCATATTTTCTATGAATGGGGAAACTTTTTTCTTGAACGAATCGTTCACCAGTTTATGGCGGTTGAATCAAGCCAAATTAATTGATTCGGCATGGTGTCGAGCCGCCATTCGGTCAATGGATGTGTTTTCGTATTTGCGATATGTGATGTTGTTTAATTCCTATTTAAACGATCCAAAAGCTATGTTGGAATTTAGTTCATTACAGAATGGGTTAATTCAGGAAATTGGCGCATTCAAAGCCTGCGTTAGGTTATGGTTTTCTGACGCGATTGATTTGGCAGATATGGATTTTTTAACTCACGTTATTGATGACATCAATTGTTTTAATGAGCACCAACGATTTGTGCAAAGATCTAAATTGGACCATTATGTTCATCGTGTGTGTACGACGTTGGTCGAGATAAAAGAATTTTGTGTGGAAGTAACGGGTTCAAATCAATCATTATGCACGCCTCGAGAAGTGGCCATTCAAAAAGTGCATGATGCAGTGATCATGACTGCATTGAGGTTTTTAAAATCCATTAAACCGAAAACCCCATATCCTGAAGTTCATGAAGGGTTAAAACAACAATTGAGGAACGGTTTATCCCGTGATCAGGTCATTTCAAAAGAGCGATTAGATGCCGTTAGCATGAAATTGATGATTGCATTCATGGCATCGGTTTGATTCGGTTTAATCGGATGATATATTTACCGATAAATACACCATGAATCCATTCACTCAGCATTTGGATGTTTGCATCATTGGTGGTGGCATTAATGGCGCCGGGTTGGCGCTGGATGCCACGTTGCGTGGGCTTCGCGTGGGGTTATTTGAACAATTTGATTTTGGATTTGGGGCCAGCACGGCCACATCAAAACTGGCTCATGGGGGGTTACGGTATCTTGAAAGTCGGCAATTTAATTTGGTTAAAGAATCTTTAAATGAACGTAATTTTTTACTAAACAAAGCCCCGCATTTGGTAAAGCCATTGCAGTTTTATGTCCCGCTTTACAAGCACTCCAAGTGGAAACCCTGGGAGCTTAAGATTGGATTGAAACTGTACGATTGGATGCAAACACAGCGGTCATTGCCCGCCCATCACATGGTTCAAAAACATCAGTTGGCTACGGATGTGCCCTGGTTAAATAAATCCGATTTGGTGGCCTGTGGAAGTTACTTTGACGCTCAAATGGCTGACCATCGACTGATTATGGAGCTATTGTTGATGGCTCACAATGAAGGCGCTGAGATTCATAATTACACCAAGGCTTCAAATATTCAGGAGACCAGCTCGGGTCTTGGCATTGATCTTCACCGAGAGGATAAATACATTGGGTCGGTGAATGCCAATAGCGTGATTCTTGCCACCGGGGCATGGAACAATCAATGGTCCGATGGTTCATTGGTGAAGCCAACCAAGGGCATTCATATTGTATTGCCAGACATGGATTTATCGGTGGCCTTGCTACTCATGGCACCCAAGGATGATCGTGTTTTTTTTATGATGCCTTGGGAGGGGAAGACATTGGTGGGAACCACGGATCAACAGGATGATTTGCAATACAGTTTACCTCGCGTTTCACAGGAAGATGTTCAGTATTTATTGGATGCCGTGAATGCGTATCATACAAAGCGAACATGGGCACTGAACGATGTGAGTGGCGTATTTTGTGGGTATCGTCCATTGATTCAAACCAATGAGAAATCCCCATCAAAACAGTCTCGGGAGGAGTCCTACGTTTGGCTAAATCATCACATGTTGTCAGTCAGTGGTGGAAAGTATACCACCTATCGATCAATGGCTGAACGAGCCATCAACTTAATTCAAAATAAGGTGTTTTTTGATCGAGTGTTGACCAAAAGCAATACCTCAATGCTGGGATTTATGGGTGCATTTGATATGCCCGATTGGCCAAGTGAAACGCAACTTACACAGTTGTCAGATCGGTATCGTTTATCGAGAGAGTCCTTGGTGCATTTAATCGAAACGTACGGTATGCTTTATAAAGACGTATTGAATACCATTTCCTATCATCCAGAATCATCCATTCGATTCGATATTGAGTTGCCGATAATTTTGGCCGAATTAAAATACGCAGTTTCCAAGGAGTGGGTGCGAGAATTGGATGATTTTTTACTTCGAAGAACGTATTATGGGGTTATGCATTATGATCAGCCCGATTTTTTGAGATCCGTGGCAACACAGTTTAAGCAAATGACAGCATCCCCGTTGTCGGAAGAGCAATTGTTGAAGCCTTTGCATGACCGGTTGGGGATCAATGGCTAGGTTAACCACACACTGGTTGCAGCACAATACTGAACGCCATTGCATTCGGCAATGGCATGGGGACGGCCCGCCCAAAGGGGTTATTCATCTATTGCATGGCATGATGGAACATTCTGGGATGGTTCATGATTGGGCCATGGCGTTATGTGAGATCGGGTGGGATGTGGTTTGCAACGATCAGCCCGGTGCCGGCTATACCATTCACCCTGAGTGTCGTCGGGATCACTTGCCCCGGCATGGCGTGGCAATTCTTATTGAATCATCACAGCTGGTGGATGATTGGATACGGGCGCATTACACCAATCAAAAAGTGATTCGCTACGGGCATAGCATGGGGTCTTTTTTGGCATTGAATCTTGAGAAGAATCATGTGGTTGCCGATGCATTAATATTGACGGGGTCCACCACTGAGCCCCAATGGTTGCTAAGGATTCAATGGGCGCTTATAAAGATTATGGGGCGATTATTGGGGCTAAATACACCCGCAGCGTTGGCCCATGCGATTGGTATTTCAAGCTTAAATCGTTCATTCAAAATAGATGGGTATGAGCATGCCTGGGTGAGCCGGATGCCGTCGGTATTGCGGCAATATGGTGATGATCCGTTGTGCGGCAATATGGCCAGTTGGGGGTTTTACGGTGCGCTCAATCACTTGCTCCTAGAAATGAATGCGATGGGTGAGGTTCAGCTTCCTCCCATTTTATTCATTACTGGGGAGCATGACCCGTTGTCCAAAGGTGGGAAAAAAAATGAGCCTTTGATTCGCCGCTTGATGCCCTTGTCTGCGTCGGTGAAGCATTTGGTCGTTCCAGGGGCTCGTCATAAAGTTGAGTGTGACGAAGAAATGCCCATGATTTTGACGCATATTGAGGAGTTTTTAGACCCATTATGACACGAAAAGCGCAGTTGAATATCATTATTTTTGGGTCCGATACCCCGGCTGGTAAATGGTTTGATATTGGATTGATCCTCACCATTGTATTCAGTGTGTTTATTGTGATGCTGGACAGTGTTCAATCCATTCGCAGTGTGTATGGGAATGCATTGAATATGGCGGAATGGGTGGTCACGATTCTTTTTACCATTGAATTTATGTTAAGGTTATATTGCGCGCCGAAACCATTAAAATACACCGTTAGTTTTTTTGGCATTGTTGATATTTTATCCATTTTACCAACCTACATCAGTTTATTTGTTCCAGGAACCCATTATTTAACAGTGGTCAGGGTACTTCGAGTTTTGAGAGTATTTCGAATTTTGAAGTTCATTCAATACATTGAGGAATCCAGAACGTTAATTCGAAGCATTCGGCAGAGCTTTCGAAAAATCGTGTTATTCATTTCTGCTGTCATTACGATTGCCATTATTTTAGGTTCGATCATGTATGTGGTGGAAGGTGAAACCAACGGGTTTACAAGCATTCCGATTAGTATTTATTGGGCCATTGTCACACTGACAACCGTGGGGTATGGGGATATATCGCCTGTAACCGATATTGGAAAAGCCATTGCCGCACTGATAATGATTCTGGGATATAGCATTATCGTCGTGCCAACAGGTTTTGTGAGTTCAACCATTGTCAACTATAACCGAACCGAGCATGTTTGTGATCGATGCAAAGAACCATTGCAGTCACTTACCAATAAATCGGCGCATAACATTGATGACGATGATATTGGCTAGGCCAAATAATAGGGCTTTTTTGTAGCGAAACTTCGATGCGAATTGACCTGTGGTTTGAAGCAATTGAATAAACCGCATAATAACCTCCTGGTTATTATCGATGCAAGTCAAGTAAAAATTGCACGGCCCCCACAAGGGGGCCCTATTTTGAAGCGTTAAATCGGGGGGGGGGATTTATGATCTGTGAAACAATGCCGAAATCCTTTTTGACACTTTATGCATGGCTCGAAAAATAATGTTTGGTTTGGCAGCTTGGTTGCTTGGTTGAATTGGATGAGGTTGTCTTTGGGGTCTAACGCTTCGGGTGGGTCGGGCAGGTCGTTTAGGTGCTTGAGTATTTTGAGGATTGGTTTCTATTTCCCGGGCTAGCTTAAGCAATTCATCGGCTTGTTGAACATAGAGGGGGTGATGATGTACTTCGTCTACGTTTCGAAGCAATTTCATCATCTTAAGGCTTTGGGTAGCCAGTGTTATTTGCTGGTTTCCGTTCCATATGTGAAAACGAATACTCTCGCCGTAAACTTCTTTTAGGTGCCGATCTTTGGTATTGCGATATTTTTCGGCATACTCATCTATTTTTTGTGATGTTTTATCGATGACGGTCATGGTATTTTCAAAACAAGTGAGGTTTCGGTGATATGAGTTATGTAACGCTTTCTTTTTTTCATCGGATAAGCTTGGGTCAAATATTGTGATGCCTTTGGGAATTGTTTTTGCCTTCAGTGTTTTAACATTATCAAGGTATGTTTGTAAGGGGGCTTTTTTTGGGGGCTGTGGTGGCCGTGAAGATTGGTGTGAAACGTGATGTCGAAAATTAATTCCTTGTGTCATATAAATCACTCCATTTTGTTTATTTATAATTATTATCGTTATGTAATTTGTAAAAATTGCATTAAATACAAATTAAATTGCATTTAATATATATTTATAAAAATAAAAATTTTTATATGAAGGAGATGCGTTTGTTTTTGGCTAGGGTTTGATGCAATCAATAAAATAAATTAAAATAAGGTCATGAACATAACTGTGGTTAGTATGAATTACACCAATGCCCCCATTGAAATTCTGGAAAAGTGTTCCTGCAATAAAGATGATTTGACCTATTATTTATCGGCCACCATGGGGACCATCTTCTTTGATGAAATGGTGATTGTGTCCACGTGTAATCGTACCGAGTGGGTGTTTATATCGGCGGATTCAACGAAGTCCGTGGATTTGCTGCTCACAAAAATTAAGGAGAAAACCCTTGTGTCCAAGACCATCTTGGAACGGCATGCCACGGTGTTGCATGGGTTTGATGCCATGGCGCACTTATTTCAAGTGGTCTGTGGATTGAAGTCCATGGTGTTGGGGGAAAATGAAATTTTGACACAAGTAAAAGATAATTATGCAATGTGCATGGAATTTGGGGCCACGTCAGCCTATCTAAATAAATTGTTTCAGTTATTGATTGCCACCGCAAAAGAGGTTCGAACTGTTACAAATATTTCAAAAGGGGCCCATTCCATCAGTTCCATTGCCATTGAAGCCATAAAAGATATTCAAGATGACTTTCTTTATCGTCCCATATTGCTGATTGGGGCTGGGGTGATGATTCAACGGGCCTTGGTAAAGCTTGCCGCCATGGGGCACCAGAATTTGTGCATTGCCAATCGAACCATGAGCAAAGCAGAAAAGCTCGGGGAGATCTACCCAAATACAAGGGTTATTCCGTTTGCTGCCATTAAACGTGAATTAATGAATGTTGATATTATTTACGCCGGAATATATTCATCGTCTTTTATTATCAATGCGAATGACTTGATGCATTTAACGGACCCAAAGATTGTGGTCGACGTAAGTTTGCCGAGGTCCATTGATCCAACCATTAACCAGTTAGATCATGTTCAATTCGTTTCGGTGGATAAATTGGAAGCCGTGGCCAATCAAACCATCGAGCGACGTGAGGCGGTGATTCCACATGTGGAATCCATTATTCGTGTCGCATTGTCAGATTTTAATGATTGGTTAAATTACCGAGATGAGTCCATTGATTGGGTGAATTCAAGGCTACCCTTAATTAGTAATGTTACTTAAAATATTTCTTTAAAGTCCTGAGTTAAACCATTTGGCACGTTTCCATCATTGTCAAAAACGCGAAGTGTTTGAGCGATAAAATTCCACTTGATTCTTGCAATCGGGGCGTCTTCGCCCATTCGATAGTACGTATTGGCATAAAGAGTGGATGAAATGAACAGAATGAATAAATATTTTAACATGTTAAACCTCCCGTATTTAATTTATTCGAAGAACCGTCAATTGTTTAAAGCTTTGTCGTTCAGTTTCGCTAAGCTCTAAGCTTAGTGCTTCAGTTACGCTAAGCGGTCTCGATGAATGATTGGACGATGCGCATCCTTGACACAAGATGAACAGCGTTAAGCCAATAATGGTTAGTGTAATCTTTTTCAAATCAATCACTTCATTTTTTACATTATGTTTAATATCGAATAATATTATAATAAATTATATTTAATATGAATAATATATTATAAAAGAACTTGCTAGAGTGTGGGGTAGGGATTGTGTACTGGAATGGCAGGTGTATTCATTTAATGAAAATTAAAGTAAAATAAAACCATGGGGCAAATTATTAAAAAGCCGAATAAGCGACGAGTGCGCTATAGTTTAGAGGTCAATGAACAGTGTGATATTGTGGTTAGAACGCCATGGCGGTCCAATCAACGAACCATTGATCGCTTAATCAGTGACCACCAGGAATGGATTAAAAAACAACAAGAAAAACAGCGCCTAAATAATGAAAAACTCCAGGATTGGGACGACGATGATGGTGTGTACTATCGAGGGAAAAAATTTGGATTGGAATCATCCAATAGCGCTGTTACCATATTTGCCAAAGATAAAATTTATATCCCGGCTGATATGAAAAAAAACGCATTCTTAACACATCACGCCAAGACCTATTTGCCTGAACGTTGCTTGGATATTGCCGAAATGATGGGGCTTCATCCCAAAGACATACGCATCAAAAAATTGACAGGGTGCTGGGGCAATTGTCATCAAAACCATCGCATCACACTGAATCAGGCCTTGATTCAAACCCCAGACTGGGTGAGTGATTACGTCATGATTCATGAATGCGCTCATATGGTGCATTTTAACCATTCCAAAGACTTTTGGGACCTTGTGGCCAGATACACGGATCATACAAAAACAGCCAAAAAGTGGCTAAAAGAGCATCAAGCAGCGTTATTGACAAATTGAGCCAGGCATACTCATGTTTCGTCAACGAATGGTATTGAGAACAATGCCACATACCGAAGTTTTGAATTGTCTCAATGATCGGCTGGTTTCGATGCATTACTTTAGACCCAAAGGAAAAACGTGGCTAACCACTGGGTAATGAGCGGCGGTTGATTTAGGTCTTATTTAGACATCTTTCAGAAAATGTGAAATAATTTTTCTGTAAGATACGGTAAAGTATCATAAGATGAGTAAAAAAATGTTAAGTAACACTAATATTAAAAATAACACCAATTCAATTATTCAACCGCGATAGCTTGGGCACGGCATCGGAGGGAACATTCATTGGGCATCGGATCCGATTCGGATTTACTCGGCAAACTTCTAAGCACATCGTTCGCTGAAACGAAATTTGATGGGACTTAGGAGGGGTGATTATGAGACTAGGTGGTATTTTTCAATGGTTGGCAACGTATTTTAGGACACCTAGGGTTGACAAACCTGTTAGACATCAAGAGTCGAACGGCACTCATCACAATCTTTGAGGAATCTCAGAATAAACGTATAAGGAAGTCAGATACAAAACAAGCGGATAAACTTTTAAGGCCAAACTTACGTGCTGAGGGTCCACCACCAGCAATATGGATCTAAAGCGTGTTAATTAATGACTGTGTTTCAAAGACATTTTTCGTCTATTGAGCTGTCAAATTTGTTAAGGTTTTTTTGTTTCCACCTGATACAATGCCACCAAGTCGCGATCGAACAGGATTTTCTGAGTACGAATGGTAACGATTTTACTTCTGATGATTTGAATCCGATTATTGTTTATGTAAATAATCCTTGTATAAAAAAATGAATAACTTGGCCATTACTTTACAAAAAAAGAGATGGGTATCTTTTTTGAATCTATTGAACGGCTTTTTTAGAAAGTCTGGATGCTATTACCAGTCAAAGAGTGGCTAAAAAGCATCCAATGGTATTAATTTAGTCGAAATAAATAGTAATATTCACGGATACCTTTTGATGTGGTTGTCTGAAGACGGTGCGACATTTTAATGCCGCGATGTTTGAAAAATAAAGGTATTAAATAGGGATTTATTGATGAGAATTTGGCAAAGACACCTTTTTTAGGAATCATTTCGTGACAGATTCTAATTGCTTGTGATGCATCAATTTCTTGATCATTTGGGTCAATAAGGCATTGTCTTAACGGAGTACTATCAAATGTTACAATCACATCGAATGGCTTATACCCATTGCTAAACCACTGTGTTCTTAAAATTTTTTGAAGCAACTTAATTTCATGATGATAAAGTTTATTCAATTGTGTCGTTGTTAACGGTTGAGGACATACGCTTTCAGTGACATTAAATGCGGTGGTTTTAAGAAATGATATTGAGTGTTTTAACCTATTAAAATACCTGCCAGAGTTTTAATTGAATCATGGTCGCTGATGTTTTAAGAAGCGAATGCAATAATTTATTGTATACCCAAATTATGCCGTATTTAAATTTTTGAATCAATAATAACCAGTATCTTAAATGTGAAGACGATTGCCAATGCAATTCATTTTGCACATAATCACCATTCCAATGGCCCACTTATTTTCTAATGAAATGAAACAAATATGTCTTGAGACTTTTTTAAGAGTGATGCATTAAATGGTTAGTCAACGACAAATGAGGGGGCCTATGTCCAATCAATGATGTTAAATTGCTTATGTGATAAATGTGGTGAATATCTCTTTCCAATGTGAAGTTAATCTGGATTGATCGCTTTTGGGTCGAAATATGGTGGGGTTGGATCGAGATGGTTCGGAGGTCCCCATTTGAGCGCACATGGCGGCCCCCAATGCCGTCGCTTCCACCGATTCTGGGCGGGATACCGTGATATTGGATACATCGGATTGCAATTGCATGAGCCAGTCATTGGCACTCGCCCCGCCATCAACCAATACCGACTCAAATTGAACGGCAGGGCATTCGTTTTGAATCAATTCAATGAGATCATTGGATTGCAAAGCAATCGCCTCGAGAGCCGCACGTACAATATGGGCCTTTGTGGTATTTCTTGTGAGCCCTAAAATCATGCCTTTGGCATTCGGTTTCCAATGGGGCGCACCCAGTCCTGTAAGGGCTGGAATGATGGTAACGCCGGCGTTACCATCCACGGATTCAGCCAATGCTTGGGTGTCTGTTGCCGATGTAATGATGCCCAGCCCATCCCTGAGCCACTGAATCAGTGCGCCCCCGGTAAATACCGATCCTTCAATGGCATAGCTTACCTGATCTCCCACACCAATCGCAATGGTGGTGATCAAGTCTTTGGTTTGCACGATATGACGACCGGTATTTGCCATCATGAAAAGGCCAGTTCCATACGTGTTTTTGATCACCCCTTGTTGTTGACCACATTGCGCATAAAGTGCGGCTTGTTGATCCCCAATCATGCCTTGAATTGGTATTGAAATATCCTTAACGACATAGTCCCCAAAGTGGCCAATGCTCGGTTGAACCTTTGGTAACGAGGTTGTTGGAATACCAAATATATTGCACAATTGAGCATCGTATGTGAGGGTGGAAATATTAAATAACATGGTTCGTGAGGCATTGGTGATATCCGTGGCATAGGATTTTCCTTGTGTCAGATGCCATAGGATCCAGGCATCCACGGTTCCAAAGCAAAGATCTTGATGATTTAGTAAGTGCTGAACATTTGGGGTGTTGTTGATGTGCCATTCAAATTTGCTCGCAGAAAAATAAGCATCCAAAGGCAGGCCTGTTTTTTGTTTAATCAATTCGGTATGGGCACTCAATTCTGCACAACGACTGGCGGTTCGTCGGCATTGCCAATTGATGGCTGACCCCAGGGCCAATCCGGTACTTTTTTGCCAGGCAATGCTGGTTTCACGTTGGTTGGTGATTCCGATACTTTGGATATTTTTGGCCCCAATGCTCGAAATGGTGGCATCCAGGCATTTTTTTGTTTGATTCCACATTAATATTGCGTCTTGTTCTACCCAATCGGGATCTGGGTGATGAAGGGGTAATTCAGATTGCTCCATATGTTCAACTTGATACGTATCGTTAAACGCAATGACTCGGGTGCTGGTTGTTCCGCAATCGATGGCCAATATGATTCCCATGCATTTATTATGAATGAAATCAACAAAGAAATTAAAGTATTTGGTTGAATTTTATATGATTTATTGATGTTTATAAAGCTTTGAAACTGGGCATAACTAATTGATACCTAAGAAGGGAGGGGCATTTGCCTAAAATTTGGCGATATATTGCAAGTATTATGGTGATGTTGGTGATGGTGATGATGCCAGCGAGGGAGAGTGTTGCCTTTACGAGTGCGGGGGATTCAGTGTCGTTGCAGGTGCAGTTAATGGTGGCAAGCGGAGGCAATTTAATCAATGGGACAAAAGATGTGGCGGTGCGGTTGGTCTATCCGGTAACAACGGGACAGACGGTAATGTGGGAGAAGACGCATGAGGGAGTGGTGATTAGTGAGGGTGTGTTGAGATTGGAATTAACGGGAGAAGACAGTCAAGGTCATTTGTTGATAGCGGACATGTTTGACAAGGCTGGGGTCCAGATGGAAGTGGAGATCGAGGGAGAAGTGGTTGGATTGGATATGGTGAGTCAGCCGTATGCGATCAAGTCACGGATTAGTGATGAGGCGCACAGTGCGCGTGGATTGCAAGGGGTCCCGGTGAGGAAGGTAACGGAGGTAAACGATGGCGACATATTGGTAGCGCGAGATGGGGAGTGGGTACCGACCAGTGAGTGGGATGGGTACAGTGGGTCATCGAGTGGGTTGAGTGAAGGGCGAGTGTTGGAAGATCTTGGGGATGTGAACCTTGAGGGGTTAAATGAAGGAGAGATACTGGGGTATAACGGGAACCGGTGGGTGAATGTGTCGGACCAGAAGTTAAGTGAGGCGGATGTGGATGCGATTGTGAGCGAGAAAGGGTATTTGAAAGAGATCGGGACAAGTGCATTGCAGGAAGGTGAGTATGATCAGATCAAAGGAATCGGCGGGGTGATTAAGACGAGTCCATACATCCAGTTAAGCAGTGCGGTGATGGTGGAAGGGGACTTGAATATGGTGGGGAATGTAGGGAGTGAGCAGGGTCCTGTGAATGAGGTGTATGTGAGGGAGTTGGTGGTGAGAGGTGATGAGAATGAGGTTCGGTTGTCAGAGGCGGGGAATCGGTTAAAGGTGAATAAAGGCGTGGTGATTGAGGGGCGATCGGGAGAGTTAATGAGTGGTGAAGGTCAGGTTGGGAAGATTGGGGTGTATGAGAGTGAGCGAGAGATGGGGTATGACGAGGCCTTGATGTGGGATGGGAGCACAAAGCAGTTGGGCGTGGGAGGACTGAGCAGTTTGAGTGGTGTGAAGCTAAATGTTGAGGGCGGGTTGCGAGTGAGTGGCGCGTTGGTGGTGGGAAATGATGCGTTGTCGTTGGGAGAGTATGTGAAGGTGAGTGAGTTGTCAGGGGTGGCAATGAGTGGTTTGTATAGTGATTTAACAGGGGTGCCAGATTTAAGTGGTTATGTGACGGGAGTAAATTTAAGTGATCAGTTAAGCACGTGGCATTACAAGAAGACTGAAGTGGAGGGCGAAATTGAGCGGCGAATTGGCGTGTTTAAGGAGGGGGCGTTGCAAAGTGAGTTTGAGGCGAAGTTAAGTGATTACGAGACGGGATCCGAGCGAGATGCGAAGGTGACGAACCAGTTGAGTTCGTATTATACGAAGAATGAGGCGGATGCGAAGTATGTGGATACAGATGAGTTGGGGAGTGAATTGAGTGAGTATGCGACAGAGGATAAGATCCGAGGAGAGATTTTGAGTGAGTACATCAAGAGTGTGGATGTGTCGAATGTGGGAAAGAGTGGCGAGTGGGGAGATATATTGAGTAAGCCAGAGCTGGTCTTAAAAAGTGATTATGAGTTGTATAAGAATGAGGTAGTGAGCACGTATGCGACGAAGACGGAAGTGAATGAGAAGGTGGAGATAAAAGGGGAGAGTGTGAGAAGTGAGGTATTGAGTACGGTGGCAGCGGAGTATGTGAGTCAGGCGATGTTGGATGATTTGGATTACGCGACACAGGCGAGTATGAATGCGTTATCGGATGTGGCACGAAGTGGGAATTATGGGGATTTGACAGGACAACCAGATTTGAGTGTGTACAAGCTGGGAAGTGAGATTGAGAGTGAGTATGTGGACAATGGGGAGTTAACAAGTGCGTTGAGTGAGTATATCAAAGATAGCGAGGTATCGTTATCGGGGAAGACGGGGAAGTTTAGTGATTTAATTGATGAGCCAGACATGAGTGATTATCAGCCGGTATCAGGGATGAGTGATTATGTGAAGAAGAGTGATTTTGATAATGAGATGATGGGAGTAGTGAAAGTGGGAAGTGGGACGAGCATTGATTTAAGTGGGTATGTGAAGACAAGTGATATGACAAGTGCATTGAGTGAGTATGCGAAAAGTTCTGGGTTAAGTGTGGTGGCGGTGAGTGGTGCGTTTGGGGATTTGAGTGGGATCGGGGATGTGGTGAGAACGAGTGATATGCAAAGTGAGTTGGATGACTATGCCACGAAGGTTGACTTAAGTGATGAGAGGGCCCAGATCGATAGTGCGTACTTTGATGAGGGCGAGTTGAATAGTAAGTTGGGAGCGTTAAAGAGTGAGATATCGAGTGATCTTTCGAGTGATTTGAGTGGTTATGATACGAGTGGGGTGGTGGATGGGAAGATCACCAATGGGATCAATGCATTTCGGGATGATGTATTGGTGCCGACATTAAATGCGATGCGGGGCGAGTTTGTAACGGAGGATGGGTTAACGAGTCGGTTAAATAATTATTCATTAACGACAGGTATCAGTGGGATGATAAGCACAGCGTTGGGGGATTATGTGAGCAGTAGTTATTTAAGCACTGAGTTAGATAAATATGCGACCAAGGAGTATTTAACCAACAACAATTATGTGAAATTAAATGACGATTATAGTTTGGATTTAAATACGAACGGGATGCGAGTGACGGGGAATATGGAGATGATCGGTGGGATCAATTTAAATGGGGATATCAGTGCGACGAATATAAGTGCGACGAGTTTTAGTGGAGATGGGTCACAGATAACGGGAGTGAGTGCAAGCAGTGTGGATTGGGGGAATGTGGGGAATAAGAGTGTGGTGAGTGGAGAGATTGCAGATGGGACGATAGTTGATGGTGATATTAGTGGGAGTGCGGGAATTGCGTTTGGTAAATTGGCGATAAATGGCGCGAATGTACGAAGTGTGAGTCCATATAGTGGTGGCACGGGTGTAACGGTTGGTGATGATGGTGTGGTAGCCATTGGTCAGTCGGTGGCAACAACAGTGAAGCCCGATTTTTCGGGATTACGCGTGGGTGGCACAGAGGTGATTAATAGTAGTGGTGAATGGGTCGGGTCTCCAACAGGGTTGGTTGGCCCACAAGGCCCAGCGGGTGCGAATGGCGCCACTGGAGCGCAGGGTCCTGAAGGGCCACAAGGCCCAGCGGG
>MDTD01056974.1_pt1 | contig 46734 bp, 35 predicted proteins | sample 811221 | NCBI WGS metagenome assembly MDTD01 (sample SAMN05326646, study PRJNA326480) | marine metagenome | isolation source: seawater | place: Pacific Ocean: South West | collected 2011 | reverse complement strand
GATGGAGGACAAGTTCTCTGCTCTTTGTGAAGATTTGTCGCAGCAGAGCATGACCGCGAGCGCCGAGGCTCAGCGACTTGAGACCGAAGTTGACAAGCTACAGTCATCGTTGTCAGATGCGACGGGCGAAATTTCAAACCAGCGATCCATAATCGATCAGTACACGCATGAACTCGAACGTGCACAAATGGAACTTGGAACACTCCGCCAGACAGGAGTTACCTGGGATGTAGATGAATATGAATTAAAAATCACATCTCTGCAAACTGAGCTTTTCAATGCACGCCAAGAAGCAAAGAAAGCCTCTGATGCATTAGTGGAAGAGCAAATCAAATCTGAGTCGATGAAAGAAGATTTTAACAAGATAGTGAATGGTGAAGAAGTTGATTTCTACAAATCACAGTTAGAGATCACAGGGTCTGAGCTCGAAACCCTCAAAGTTAAGGTTGCGGTCAACTCGCGAGAGGCGGAGAAATATCAAACAGATCTGATGAATGCTGAAGAAAAAGTCTCACAATTAATGGAAGAAATAGCCGAATTGAAGACTTCCAGCTCGCGTGAAAGTGAGTCAAACCGGCTTTCAACTGAGTCTGACATCAGTACTGAAGCCCTTGCTAAATTGGAGGGTCTAGTTAGCGAAGCAAACGAACGTGCCGATCGTTATAAACAGCGTTTGCTCGAACTCGAAGAGTCCATGAGACTTAAATTGGAGTCTGTTGCGTCCATAGCTGAGTTTTCTGGTTCTGAGTCAACAGAAATTGCGCATTTGAAAAATGAAATTTTACAACTCGAAAACGAAAGGTCTCGCGCAAATCAACGGTTGCAAGATATGCAGAAAGAGATACTTGTACTAAAAACAACTAAGGTTGAAGTACCCCAATCTCCGAGTCGGGAAGTTGGTGACAATCTTCAGTTGAGTTCGTCCGTTTTGGAAGCCCGAGAAGCGACAAGGCTCACGTTAGCGCAGGTGAATGAAGCAGTCCAAAGAATGCGGCAAGATGCTCTTGGCGGTCTAATGACTCATATGATTTCTTGTGAGTTCAGAGTCCGCAAGGATGTCGCCCGACATCAATTTCTAGTTTTGGTAGGAAGCTGGCACAAATGGGATCTGGAGACTGCTGAGTATATGACACGTAGTGGGGATGGGAGTTGGCAGGTGTCAACATCGCTCTTTGCGGACGAGCCTCACGAGTATAAATATTGTGTCTGCGAAATAAATGAACAGGGTAAGCGTGTGCCCGTGGAATGGCAAGTTGGACATAACCATGGATTTGCCTTCGATTCAGCCCTCATCACGCGTCAGCGCATGCAAGCAAAAGCGCAGATTAGAGACAAATTTTTTGCAGATCCAGCCCACACTCCCATCATTTTATTTGGTCCCAACGGTGAAAAATACGAGACAGGGAGCACGGCACTTTTGCACGAGCTTACACACTCTGTCGCAGAGGCTGGATTCGAGAACTTGCGGGATAGTCTTGAGCGCCTGAATGTAGTCCTTTCGCAGTTGAGAACTTGAACGTATAGATTTCAAAGCACGTACAAGTATTGTAAACCATCTACTCGTAATATTTCAAATGATTATGATTCTAGATAACGCTCGAAAGGTAGTCAGCCGGCGTCACCAGTGCCTGTAAAATGCATGTTCACCCATACAGACAAAAGCTATCGTGGGTACTACGTTGATGCGAAAGAATGAACACGACGCACTGGTGTAGAGGCAGGATGCACGAGTTGTGCCTTCTTGCTTACCTTGTACCTACATCCACCAAGTTCCGCCAATTCCTTGTTCAGTGCAACTTGCACGAGTGATATGACACCTGGGATTCCCTTCAATGCGAATGTTCCCAAACGGTCGATGATGATGTCTGGTAATCCCGTACTATCTTCCTTGAGTAATCTCTCAAGTTCCAGCTCCACACACGTTATTTGCGCGCCTACTGCGACTGACATAACTCGTGCCGCACGGTTTGCACCCTCTCCATAGTAATCAGCCAGACCTTCACCCGGAATACGAATCCGTTTCAATGGACCACTATGCATACCCATACGAACCGGTATACCACGCACCGCACTCGTCTGTAAATATTCATTCAACTCTTCGGGCCAATCAGCTTTTTGTAACTCTAGCTGAGCCTCCAGGGCAAACAGCAAACAGTTCTTGTAACCGCTGAAGACATACATATTCTCTCCATTCCTTTCGTACCCGCGGCAATCATAGCCGTTGCAGTGCGGGCGCATAAGTACTTTTCGTAAAGTTTCAAACATTACGCTCAGTCCTTTCTCCACAGTTTGAATACCAACTGCCTTTTGTAAATCACTAAGTCCAACGACGTGTGCGTAGATCATAGTGACATTGCCCTCTGGTGCATCATGGAAGGATGGTGTAAGCCTCTCTACGGTATCCAACTTCGCCCTGACATCACTGCGACTCGCGAGTTCCTCTGGATACACTTCTTTTAGTCGCTGCGGGCTTTTAAACGCATCCAAGGTGTGTAAACCTTGATCAAACAGCACGTACGCTGAATCGGTGCTTGATATTGGCAAGGTTGCCTGCGAAAGCAGGATACCACCGCCTACACCCGCATCGGCGACTGCTGTCGTCTGCTTCAGGACGTTGCCTTCATAAACAATTTTACCTTGATGTTTTATGCATTTCTCCACTTTGCCACAGTGAATGCCCATACGTACCCGTAGGCCATTGTAACGACCGAATTCTTGCATTGTCCCGGGAGTGACATTATGAGAGTCCTGAGGCCAAGAAGCGTTCACGAGATCAAGCTGGACCTGGAGAGCCCATGAAAGTGCGTCCGATACAGAATGAAATGCCACAAGAAATGCATCTCCACGAACGAGAAGCTCATAGCCAAAATACTTCTTCATACTGCGCCGAAGACACTCGTCGTGGAGCTTCATTACTCCGTTCTTCATAACATCACCCTTTCCAAGCTCGCCCATTTTCTCCCACAACTCACTCGAGCCTTCGATGTCCGTTTCCACAAGTACAACAAAGTCTGTAGGAGGTCCCCGCGACTTGTGTCGATTATTATAAGATTCGATGATATCTTTACGAAACACTATGAGTGCACCTATCAGTGCAATGAATGTTGCTGCTGCGGCAAATCCATCACTCTTCTGACGAGGCTTGCATCTACCATATGGTTGTTCCAAAGTATCACAGAAGATATCTTCAGGGCAATCTTTGTCCGTGTCGCACGTCCCCGCGCATAACTCAGCGAGGGCATCATCGATGTTGCTGTGCGCAACAATTTGGGCCCCTCGAGCAACAGCTTCTGCTTTAACAATACCACTTCCACTTTTCGGTGAAGAGAGATAATAGTCACCAGGCTCGTCAAAAACCCCACGAACACCCGCGGCGATAAGCACGGCCTCTGATTTTGTGGCGTTTTGTGCGGCCAAAATATCCCATAATGTATTCTTCACAACCATGTCGGTTGCGAGACCCATGATAAAGATGCGTTTGATATTTTCGTCTTTCAAAATTGCTTCCATTGAGCGGCCACTACTTTCATCAATCGAATGAAACATACTGTACGAGTCTTTATCTCGAGCTGAAGAGGTCTTCAGTGTTACAGTTCCAGCTGGAACATGCAGAAAAGGATCTAATTCAGCGCCAAACGTGCCCTCCACGCAGTGTGGAGGCCATTGAAAATAGCGACTCTGCGCGTAATCATTCGACGATATCTCATCCAGACAACGATTAGACGAGTCAAATACTTCTTTAGGTACACTGGCACCAGTGACACAGAGCCCTTGAGTCCCCTCACAACCCCAGACGCAGTCAAGTGTCTGTTTTCCTTTTTTTCCAAATTTACAAAAGCTGCAATGATCCTTTGGATGCCAGTCCATAGTTACCATCAGTCGGCTACCGCCTTCAGATCCTCGTTTGAGCCATTCATTTGCGATACCGACTACCTCATGTCCCTTGCTCACCGCAAGGGCTCCTCGCTTTAAGATCTTCCCACCATCAGTCACTACGTCTTGTGGGACCTCTTTAGCTACTTTTGGCGACGATCCCACGTACGATCCGTCCGCTTCTCGAGCATCCATGAAATCGTTCTGCAAACACACCGCTACAACCGCATCGCGCGGGGTTAGATTGATGCAAGCCGCCGCTCCTCCGCTGCGAGACCGTGACTTCTCCGCGTTCGCTTGGTCTATTCCCCAGCCAACGAAAACGAGCCCCGCGAGCGCCACGTTGGCGAATACGAATACCTGGCGCGACGATGCGCGGGAAGACGACTTTCTTCGTCGCGTCGCGGGCCTCTGAGCCTCACTCATTGTGTCGAGCACACGCGCACGACTGTGTGTGACGAGACGGTTGCCCGAGTTTCCCGCGCGCTACCGGCACCGTGCACGTCACTCGACGGCGCACACATGCGGGCTGTCGCACGCGCTCGCGCGGGATATCAGCGCCCGAAAACGCGATTAGGTCCAAAAACATGGGAAAGTAGACATGCGCGCACAAGAGTGACACGTACGAACGCGGCGGCGAAGCGCGTGGAGGCAGAGGTCGTCCCGACGTTATCTCCAGGCGTGTTGTACGTTCCGGAATTCATCGGTGAGCCCGCACAGTTCGAAGCCAACCTGGAGATAAAAGCGGCCGCTTTGCGTCAATTCGTCGAAGAATTGGAAGAAGGTTCCATTGTCGCGCCAACAGCGGAGGCGATCGACGCCGCAGAGTGGATCAGGCAGGCACTTGTTCAACTGATCGAGGAACGGGGAAAGCTCCAACCAGCACAGTCAAAAGTTTTGTTAGGAGATGTCGTAGAAAATCTGTGCACACTTGCGACGGAAGATTGTGCTGAAGCCTTCTCCGCGCTCCAAGCCATCTGCTATCGTAACGCTTCAGCGTGTTGGAAAGTTGGGAATGGACATAATATGTTTCAGTATTTTCGCAACATGTGCACGACGGGTGTGGACGAGAAAGTGCGATGTTCAGCGCTCTTCTTGGCATCAACTCTGGTCGCGTTCAATGAAGATTTACATCGAGTGGTGGCGAAGTCTCGTCTCACCCCGGTGCTGCTGCAGTTGATGCAAAATAGATGTCAAAGCAAAGAGATGTGCACACAAATGTGGCGTGACGTGCGAGGGCTAACGGAGTGTGATCACGGAATGATCTTTCTCAGAAATCTGAGCCAGACTCCTGCGCAAGTGAAATTATTGACAACTCACGGAGCTGTCGATTTTGCGGGCAGTATTTTGGAGACGACTTCAGGTCTGAGCCGCATCAATGCTGCCATCGTGATTGCGAATCTTATTGGGCGTGAAGACAATGACGAAAGGCTTAGTAAGGATGATTCAATCATGGAAGAATTGGTCGACCTCTTTAAAACTGCGTGTGACGGGGAATCGTATGCAAATATAAAGCATACCGTATGGAAATATACGCAAGGTATTGCGAATTTAGCCACGATGGAAGCTGCAAAGCCTCGACTTGCAAATGCGGGTGTAATCAAGCTTCTTGTCAGAGTACTCCGAGAAAAGCAGCATCAATGGGATCGAGCCTCATTTTGGGCTGCCAGTGCGCTATGGAACCTGGCGTTCGACGAGGATGTGAAAGCCAAAATTCTCGAAGAGCCAGGGGTTATTGAGGCCCTTGAAGAAGCCAGAAGACTATGCAGTGAGAACACGAAGATGAAGGCACGCGGAGCTTTATGGATGCTTCAGCCCCAAAGTGACGAAGAAGGAGCCGAGGAAACTTCTATGGGATTAAGCGAAGAAGATATGCAAAAACTTGGCGCCATTGAAAACGCTAAGGCACAGGTGATGCTTTCCTATGAATGGCACCATCAATCAACAGTGTTGCAGTTGAAAGAAGAACTCAATGCTAGAGGTTTCAATGTATGGATGGACGTGGACCGCATGATGGGTTCAACGCTCGAGGCAATGGCAGCGGCGATCGAATCTTCTGATGCAATCATCATGTGTATTTCTAGTCGCTACAAAGAATCTCAAGCTTGCCGTACTGAGGCTGAATATGCATACACGAAGAAAAAATGTTTGATTCCTGTCAAAGTTGAGAAATCATATGAGCCTGATGGATGGCTCGGAATTCTCGTTGGAAGTAAGCTATATTATAACGTACATAACCAGGAAATGATGGCTGCTTCTATACCCAGTCTTATCACTGCCGTGGAAGCCATTCACAATGATGTTCAGGCACCAGCACTTCGACAGAAGAATGGTGTAACAGCACTCAGCCCAGACTCGTCGTCGTCGTCATCTGCTGTTGCTGCATCACCACCGCCTCAAGTTCGTAACGGTTCTGTGTCATCGTCACAGGAGGTTTCAGTTCCGGTGGACAATGATGCGATGGATCGATGGCTGAGCGCGATAGGTCTTGAAGCATATGTTCATGCTTTCAGGCACAACCACATCTACGGGAAAATATTGCTGAAGATGCATCAAGAGCTGGGTTTGTTATCAATGGGAGAACAGCATGAGCTTCTCCAAAGAGTGCTTGGCATTCAGTCTTACGGGCACAGATTACTTTTCCTGACTGAAATTGAGGCTCTCGTCGGTCCACTTGACGGGAAATTACGTCAGCCCGTAAAATCAGCTCAAACCACGCCAAAGAGCGCTTTCGCGCGGGGTGCGCCAAAATCATGATTCGACACCAACGCAGAGAGCTTCGAAGGAAGACAGTTCTTCTTACTCACAAGGGAGATTCTGGCTATCGTTCGCTATAGACGAGACAGTTGTAATCAGTACTTGTATTTTCAATACAGTGTGTACGTGTAGTGTACCCCCCAAAAAGAAGAATGGTGTTGTACCCAGTGCCGACACAACACGTCTCGTGACGACGTGCACATTCTATCGCGCGCGAGACCGAGACAAAGAACAGAGATAACGTTCTTTGTCTCGGTGCTCTTCGCGACCGGGCCGCATGCTTGGAATAGGCGGGCGACGTAACGTCGCGGACGAGCACGACGCCCTCCTGTCGACCGAGGAGACCGCTGCGACGTCGACGACGACGACGGTGCGCGAGGGGCATATTGAATCCACACGCTGGACGCGAGTTGCTGAGGCTCGAGATAGTTCATCTAGCAGCTTTTCACGAGCCGAGCTCGGAAAATCACTGGGTCTCGTGCAGATCGAAACGGAGCCCCGGGAATCGATTTCACAGCCGCGGGCAGGATGCGGGACGTCGTCTATTCTGTATCGGTGTAGCTGTGCGTTCGCGCTATCGTGTTTATTGACATTTGCTGTCACTATTTTTCGGCGGATCGATGGGGGGGGGCGACTGAGCGCCGCGGCGCTCGGGGACGTGGGTGGATATTTAGAGGACGCTGAGGCGACGTTCAACTCTCCAGCTTGTCAGTGGCGTCTCGATCGCGCGACGCAAGAAAATTTGCGTTGTAAATCTGGTGGGACAGATGTAGTGGTCGTACCTGATCTAAAAGCAGTTTATGTCGATATCACAAAGGCTGCAAGTGAAAGTATACGAGATCGATTGTCGACTGTCTACAATGTCAGTTGGTCAATTCAGGAGCAAGTTTCGGAGAGAGATGGTGAGGCACGGTCAACAACGGCAACGCTATCGGATGAAGTACTCAAATCTTACACATTTTTTACATTTGTACGAAACCCGAGCGTACGTTTTGCTTCAGGTTATCGTCAAGCATTCTGTCGTTCAATGTGTCAGGGATGTGAGCGCGGTAAAACACCGACCCAACCGCCAACCGTGGAGCAAGTGATCGACGTACTGGAAATCTTGCGCACCAAGTCGAGGCTGAGCGCAAAATTCTGTTCCAGAGATGATGAAGAGGCAAGCTTCTTGAATAATCCATGGCTGGATGAACATTTTGAATCTATGATTACTCGACTCAGCGGAGTTACTCATCGCGGCACCCGTGTGCCAATTCACTTCATCGGCCGCATTGAGTCTCTCGACAGAGACTGGAATCGGCTCCTAGACGAGCTGAACGTGAATTTAAATCACCCCGCTCGAAAACCACTGGCCCACGTGGAGCATGAGTGCGCAGTTCCAGAGCGCGAACGTTATCTCAAAGCCCAGAGCGACGCTTTCCATTCTCACGTCATCGCAGGGAAAAGAGTTCCTGATCGGGGAGAGCTTTACGAGCCAGTCGACGTGTTGTACACTCGCGGTGGTGTTTCCGTGAGAGTCCCAAAACCTTCTACCCAAACGGGCAAGTACCTCGACAGATTCAAAACGCTCTACGAAGACGATTATAGATGCTTAGGATATTAGATGCTTAGGACATTAGACTGCTAGACTTTATGCGTCCCACTTGCTTGACCCTCGGGCCGCTCATTCAACGTCACTCCGCGCCGGCGGAGTCGCATGGAGAACGCGGAGCCGCGCGTCGATGTTGAGAAGAAACCTCTGTCACGCTATGAAAACATCGCATCCGTCAGCGGCCGCGAAGAGCGCGTTAAAGCCAGCATCGAATTGAGCAAGCCGTTGTCGCCGTGTGATGTCTCCGAGGTTCGTCTCGACGTCATCGAGAGCCTTCCTTGGGGAACTCCGACGAAACCAGCAGTACAGAGGTTTGCGGAAGAGCTCGAGTTGGTTCTCAGAGCGAAGGAACGAGTTGAAACGGAGAGGGACAGAGCGCTAGCTCTAAAGAGAGATGCTACACTCGCTCTTGAACAACAACGGACTCGTGCTCTGCAAAGTGATAACGCACTTCGCTTCGCTCGCAACGAAATCGCACGTCTAACGAAAAAATCAAACGAAGCTACTATCGTGAACGCGTCCTTGCGAAAAGAGTCAGCAGGACATCGGGAAAAGTTGAAAAAGGCTGAGAAGTGGTTAGCTGAGGCAGAGCACAAAGAAGAAGAGCTGAGGCGAGAGGTTGCAATTTTAAGAAAAGATCTACAGGTCCAGCGTCAAGCGTTGAAAGCAAAACATGCTGAAACAGCGCGTTTGGAAAACGTGCTTCGAGACACACTCAATGGTAAACTGACAGAGCAGGCGGGGGACAATGGAAACGTGAAGAGGATTGAAGAACTTGCGGAAAAGCTGACTCGCTTAAAAGTTTCTATATCACGCGGTCATCCATCCGTGCGGCGGTCAAATGAGCGAGAGTTGGAGCTTATTGTACAAGAACTTGCGAAAGAGGAGCTGAAATCAAGAGCTCGTGCTGATGTTGCCGAGCGAGTGGCAGCTGAGTTACGAGTGCAACTTGACGCAAAGGCAGCTGAAGTCGTAAATTTACGAAGACACCTTGACGCTTTGGACCACGTGACCTTGCCAACAGTGCCAATACCTCCCGATTCCAAAACACCTCTAGAACCTGTCGAACAATCTCTATTTGAGCGTCGTTCAAATGTGAAAAGTGGATACACTATGGCAACACCAACAAGTGTACACTCAGGCCATCCAGAAGACAGGATTAGAGAGCTCGAGGTCGCTCTGGACGAGCAACTCACACGCTGCGATACTGCTGAGAAGCTTGCTGCAAAGGCAACTGGTGAAGTATGTGGTTTACGCGAAGCCCTGCAACTGACAACTGAACGAATTGCCTCTGTCGCTGCTCAGGTTGCTGAATCAAAAGGTTTGACCGGGGCATACGTGGCAACAGGGAACGCTTCACCGCCTTCTTACGCAACACCAACGTTAAACCAGGGTGCATCACCATTCTCAGCTCGATCGTCAAGGTCCGCAACAAGTGCAAGTGCACAACTTGAAATTTCTCGAGAACTGCAAGAAGTGAAACGTCAGACAATGTTTGAGCGTCTGGCTCGCGAAGAGGCTGAAGAATCTATTAGGAGATGGTCACAACTGCAGGAGTGAATTGTAAATTATTAGCATGAATGTAATTGAATACTCGAAAGCGAGGAAATTATAGTGAGGAAATTAAGTTAAGTTAAGAAAGACTTGGCCAATGAACCCTGCCAAGTTTCTGGAGCTCAACGATCAGCTTTTGAGAGCTTTTCGATTGAATGGAACACGTGCACAATTCGGGGCGAATCTCCATTATCAGTTCAGGTATAGCAAAGCGGTATCGCAGTTCACCATTTCTCCAGTGCAGATTGATGACGAAACTTTGAGCTCGGAAATCGAAACTGTGAATTGTGATTTCAGATTGGTGGGGTAGATCGACGAAAATTTTAGCCACCTCAGTATAATCCTCATAATAGTACTGTTTGAGACTTATCACGCCTTTTGGATCTTTGAAATCGCCTATTCCATATCGAAAAGGTTTTGAAGGTTCTCTTGAAACTGTCATCTGAATGAGAGCCTGCCTGTGAGCCTGCTTGGCTTTCAAAATGATTTCTTCCTCTTCAGAATCCGATAAAGACGAAACGAACGCATCCCATTTCCTGTACATTTGCGAATGAGACTTGTTGATGTTACGTGGGTCCCGCTTACGTCTATCGCGGTAAAATGTTCTTTCAGTTACTTGAGTGTCTTGAGAACTACGAACTGACGAACCGAAGCGTCGCCTTTCGCCCAATTATGCACGCCGACCGTGGAGTGCCTCCTACACGCGCTCTTTCTCTGTCTCTTTCGTGTGAATTTATCTGACTCGCACGCAACGTTTCTCGATGTCGATAGAGTCGGCCGTCGCGTCGAGTCGCGTCAAACTGTCACGTCAATGTTTGAAGTAGATGTTCGTTACAAAATTCATTGAGCTGGTTCAGCTTCAGGGATGTTTTGAGAGTTAGAGTTGGCTTGTGCTGCCGAATTATCCCCGACCACTTGGGATTCATCCCTTTTGGCAGTTGCCTTTGCTTCTGCCGTTACTGCCTTCACCTTGTTGCTCGCATTCGTAAAGCTTTCATTTATCGTCGTCGTAGCGTTGCTAACGATCTTATTTTCCATCGCCTTGTTTACCGCCATACCGGCAGCATCTTTACCGATGCCGACAACTGCATTCGTCGTCGCGGAGATTTTCAGGGACTTGTCTATCTCAGCCACTTGCGCCTGCGCCGTCGATGAAAACTTTTTAACACCCTCTGTCAACCCAGCCTTTTCGTCAAACTTTTTCATACTCGACGAAAATTGCAACTTGTCATCCATGGCCTTGATATTTTGTTTTGTCTTTGCAGTAATCTGATTCCTCTCATCGAACTCTTTCACAGCCGTTATAGCTTGCTTACCAGCCAAGATAGTCTTTCCCAAAAATCCCGCGAACTTGCTTTCAAAGCTATTCAACTTGACGTCTTCTCTTCCGATATCTTCAGGGACTGGATATTCGCACTCAGTAATATTGAGAGGATGGTTCAGCAACAAACAACCATTCAATAACACCGCCGCGCTGACCGCTTCCTTGTGCATAAATTCGATCACAGCTTGACGTCCGCCGTTGCCTTCGAAGAGTTGCACGCGCTCGATCTCCCCAGCCGTGCTGAAAAACTCACGAAGGTTCGACTCCTCCGCGCCTGGCGCGATGTTCGTCACCTAATCACAAAATAAACACAACCTCACACGTCAGTCACAGGCCTCAAACTCTACCATTCACCGGCGCGCTCGATCCAACACTCTCTCTCTCTCTCTCGACGCGTCGTTCGGCACCATCTTCTCCTCCAGTCTCTTTCGAGCGCGACCCGCGAGTCCTTCGAGTCCGTCGGTCCGCTCCTCCCGCGCCGCACCTTGATGGCTGACATCGCCCTCGTCTCTCGCCTCCACCGTTCTCTCGTTCTGACGTCCACCGACAACGAACGTCCGGGCGAGCGCGCTTTGCAAGATTCAGTTTCACTACCATGTTCGGTGGTTGCGCGCATGCATCCATATCGAACGCGAAAATGACCAAACTCGTTCCGCACCCACGACGACTCGCGCATTCGACCAACCGACAACGGGCGAACGGACGAACGGACGACGATGGAGACGGATGAGTCGCGTCGACGTCGCTCGGGCGTCGATGGTGCGGTCCGAGAGCGCGACGCGGTGAGCGCGCGCGGACCCGTTTCATCGTCGCGGAATCGATCGCTCTTCGCGCCTCGATCGCGCCGACGACGAAGGCTGCGCACCGGACGAGCGTCGACGAGACGAGACGCGCGCGATTGGATCTTTTGGCGCCAAACTTCAATTGAGCGGCGATGTCGGCGATGATGGAGGCGACGCCGGGCCTGAACTCGGCGGAGAGGAGCGAGGAAAGTGGAAATCGCGTAGAAGATGATGTTTTACGCAGACGCGCGTCGGAGGAGGGACGAGAGACGACGTCGGAAGCGCGCACACGAGCAGAACGTTTTCGACTTGAGATGGAGGCGAGGTGCGAGGCGGTGCAAGCCGAAGTGGAGCGGGCAAATATAGAGACTCGAGAGCGGTTGACGATCGCGATAGACGTAAAGGGAGACGGATATGAAACCATCGGTTCTAGCATGGAGACTACTCCGCCACCGGCGACCCCGGTGGAGTCTACAAACTTTTCCAAGGCTGAGACGGGCTTGGCGGTGAGCGCGGATGCCGAGGAGCTCGTCAAGGCTCTGCTAAAGAGTCAACGAGAACGAGAGACTTTAGGGGAGGCGAACGGCAATAATAATACGATTGGCGAAGAGCAGATCGTTGAAAGCGATGCTGATGATACGCTCGGCGGCGGAGAATCGCATGTGGAGAGTATCAATTGCGGGTACCAGGCAAAGTTACGAGACGAGTTAGCGCAAATTCGCAGCCAGGTACATGAAGAAACGCTCAAGCTTGAAAAACTTCGCCGGGAAACGATGGAACTCAGGACGACAAGAGAAGTTACGTCTAGTGACGAAGCGGTGGTAAAAGATAAACTCACGAGGACTCGTACACAATTGACTCTCCTGGAGAACGAACAGGCGCAGCTCGCGGAAGACTTGGAATACCAGCACAAGAGCTCTGCGGTAGTGCGCAAGGCATGTCAGGATGAAGAAGAGAGATTGCGAAGTCACTTGGAAAACTTGCAGATTGAAATCGAAGAAGAAGAGGCTCGACTTTTTCAAGCAAAATCTGACACGAAAATTTCGGTGGAGATTCTCGAGGAGCACGAAGAATACGTGGATAAAGTCAAAAGAAAGTTGGAAGGACTAGAAGCCGCGGTCGAATCAAAAACAGCACTGTTGAGGGAACTCGATGACGACCAAGGTTCGATGGAGGATGAATTGGAAACACTTCGGATGCAGATGAGAAAAGAGCTTGAAGAGGCAGAGATGATCCGAGCGAAACAAGAAGACGACAAGCAGAAAACTCAAGCAGAGATGGATGCATTGAGGAAAGAGGTAGAGCGACTTAAGGACGATCAGCGCAAATATCAAACCGATATAGAAAGATCTCAAGAAGCGCTCGACGAGGCAGTGCGTCTCTTCCAATCTGCTAAAGATGCTGCTGAAAGAGAAATCTGTTGGAAGACAAGTTCGTTCAGTGCTCCCCCAAGTCAATCTCGACATTCTGTGGAAATGTACGACAGCGCACAGAATTCACCCGTTAGTACGCCTTTTGGTAACAAGGTGGCACTTGATGTACGGCCTATCCGTCTATTTGAGGATAGTTCAACGAATAATCACCACGAAGCAGATTTCTACTGTCACATGATGATGATGGAAAAAGCAGCTAAAGATGCAGAAGCTAGACAGGCGATGGCTGAAGCTAGTGTGAAGAAAACTGAGGCGCGACTGAGGAGAATGGTGGATTTCATCAATCGTGCGTCAATACGTCAATTCTCGTTTCCATCACCATCCCACGGAAGATCTGGCTATCAAACGTCCATCAACAACGCATCCTCTTATGAAAACAAAGCAAGCGCCGCCACTGAGTGTTTGGATTTTCCGCGCAGTACGGCACAGTCAGCGTCGAAAGAGAGAGCTCAAATTGAACAAAGCTTTTCTCGCGATCGCAAGGTTTCGCAACGTGCTCAATTTCACAACAAATTAAACGAACTCCTCGATACCATCAGTAGAGCTCGAAAACTTTAGCGCTTAGTTGTTGAAGAAGAACTTTCAGTCGTATCCCACCGCACTAGACGTCGTTCGATCAATGGTGAAGTCAGTCAAATCAGATAATGGGAGTGACTTCGCCCTTACCTTTGTTTGCGCCATCGTCTTACGTCTTGTTCTAATCTTGTGGAGCGCTCATCAGGACGCTAACTTCGACGTCAAGTATACGGACGTCGACTACATCGTTTACACAGACGCTGCAAAACACGTAGTCAATGGCGGGTCACCATATGCGCGCGCAACGTACAGGTATCCACCTATACTAGCCGTATTGCTTACTCCGAACGTGCTCATCCACGAGGTTTACGGCAAGTTTTTGTTCAGCGCTCTAGATGTTGTAGTTGGTGTGCTGATACTGAAAATTGGTCTACTGCGAGGGTATCACGGACGTGAGCTCAAGTACGCCCTGTGGACATGGTTATTTAATCCCTTCACGTGTACAATAAGCACCAGAGGAAGCTGTGAGTCGCTGACGGGAGTTTTGATGCTGCTAGTAGTACACTCTTTGTTGGTCGGTGATATTGCGAAAGGGGCGATTGCGTATGGTGTCGTCGTGCACTTTAGACTCTATCCCATCATTCATTCGCTGATGTTTGTTGCATTCTTGAGTAAGAGAGACGCTGTTGGTGATCGCAATTTGTTTCAGGAACAACAATTTAAGTCCCTCTCCTGGGTGACGGTTCAAAATGTTAAATTTAGCATCATCTCTGCGCTGACATTCTTCGGACTCAGCTGGGTTTCTTTCGCCAAGTATGGAATGGAATATTTGGATGAATCTATGCTTTACCACCTTCGAAGGACAGATCACCGTCATAACTTTGCGCCAGCTTTCTATGGTGTTTATTTAGACGCGCACGTGCAGCACGACTCTGCGTTATGGCTTTCACATGTCAAGCAAATCTCAGATCTCTTGGCATCGAGCGCTTTACCGATGCTCAGTGTCGTACTAATTCTAGGTTTTCTCCTCGCACATGACATGCCGTTTGCTTTGTTTGCGCAAACGCTTGCTTTTGTCACTTTTAACAAGGTGTGCACTGCGCAATATTTTGTGTGGTGGTTCATGCTCTTGCCACTTATCCTCCCATCTCTCTTGAAGAGCCATCGAAGGAAACACGTAATTTTTTCGTTTTCACTTTGGACTATTACTCAGTTACAGTGGTTGGCATGGGCTTACTCGCTCGAATTCAAAGGTATGCAAGTTTACAGGAGTCTTTGGATTGCTTCTCTTGCATTTTTTGGTGCAAACATTTGGTTCTTGGTCAACATCATCGACGCCTACGAGCTGGTCGATGTCCACGGAGCCTTTGGGCGAACGAAAACAGAGTAGATGAATCACATAATGCTTTTAGATAGAAATTTCAAATGTTTTAATAGTTTAGACAGAAGGTAGATGGTGATGGAAGTAGATGGTGAGGGGCAGGACATCCCCATAGGGAGTTTCACCCTGATAAGCTTCCGGGGCGGACCGCAGTGATACGCGGCTGTTCCAGAAGTTTTACACAACTTTCACAGCATGTTATCGATCACTAACGCGCCTTTGATGGCGCGACCTATTACGATCGGTCGCACGAGTGTCGACCGAACGCGCATCGTCGCTCAAAGCGCGTCAACTTCGTCCAAGTTAGCCCCGCCAACGAAGACACATGAAATCGCCTCCATCGCCGCGAAAACTACTCCCGCGCCAGTCGCACAGTCAAAAACCATTGGACTCTCGGCGGCGCAAGCTTTTGGCATTGGTTTTATCGCGAGCGCGGGAATCATCAAGGCGCACATCTCTGCCAAGTCTAAGAGTAAACTTCGAAAAAAGAAACCCACCTTGAGGTATTTTGACGCTCGCGGCGCGGCAGAAGTCATTCGTACCATTTTCGCTGCCGCTGAAGTAGAATACAATGATTACAGGTACACGTTTTCAATGGATGGTCCAAAACCACAGATTTGTGATCAGCACGGCGTTGATAAGGAGAGCGGAGTTTTCGACGCCAACCTGATGCGTTTGCCCATCTTGGAGGTTGGTAGTGAACAAATCGGGCAGAGTCGTGCAATCGAGCGTTACGTCGCTAAAGACTTAGGATTGATGGGCAAAGGTAAGATTCAAGAAGCGCAGATCGATGCGTACTGTGAGCACATTCGTGACTTGAGAGACGCGTACAACAAGGTTCGCGGTAACCCATTTGCACCCGCCACGCCAGAAATTGAAGAAGCGAAAAAGAAGTGGTTCGCAGAAACCATGCCGACGTGGATGAAAAAGATCGAAACAGTCACAGGAGACAATGGTTTCGCGGTTGGGGACAAGATGTCTCTCGCGGATATTGTGTTGTACTGCGCGCTCACGCAGGCCTTCTCTGATGCTGACAAGGCTTCCGCTTCGTTTGCGGACTGCGAAAAGATCTCCGCCGTTCTAGAGAACGTTGGAGGTAATAAAGGAGTGCAAAAGTGGCTGGAGACACGTCCGGACAACAAGTTTTAGTCTACAATACGCGCACGAATAGATCAAGTTACGCGGGTTTTTCAACCGACATCACTGGAGTTGTTTCTAGTTCTAGACGTGTAATACTGTACGCGCACGAGTCACACCACACGTCTCACATCCAATTTCTAATGTCCGATCATAACAAACTCAGTAATCATCGTCTAGATAGCTAGCGTCATCGATGCCATCTCCATCCATGTCATCATAAGACCAAGGGTTCGTTGGCTTTATAGGGGATTCACGTGCGATATCGACGATAGCATTGATATCCTCAAGGCTCTGCAAACCCTCCGTATCCTCTGTTGGCCCTGGCTGCGTGTCACCAAGAGGCACACTAGGAGATAAATCGTGCAAGAACCAAGGGTGCCTGTAGATTCCGGACACTGTTATTCTTTTCTTGGGATCAGTGATGAATATTTTTGAGAGTAAATCCTTACACTCTTCCGTCATTTCTTCCGGGAGCTCAAACTTTGCACAGAGCACTCTTTGCATCATTTTGTGCGAGTTGTTCGGATCTTGAGGATCTGAAAATGGATATCTACCTACTAACATGACATACAACAGCACCCCACAAGCCCATACGTCTGAAGCTGCGCCATCATACGGCTGTGAGCCACTGTAAACCTCGGGCGATATATACGCTGGCGTCCCAATTTGTGTCTTCGGCTGACTGTCGAAACCTCCTTTCGAGAATCCAAAATCGCAAATCTTGAGCACAGGCGTCGTCGTGAGGTCTACTAGTGTGTTTTCTAACTTTAAATCCCGATGCGAGATTCGCATGTTGTGCAAATACTCCACACCAGATATCAAGTGTTGAAAGAAATACCTCGCCTGCGACTCAGTGAATTTACCCTGCTGTTGCACGTAACTGAAAAGTTCACCACCTCCGATCGCCTCCATCGCCACCGCCAGATGCGTCGGCGTCACCAACACCTCCTTAAACTTCACGATGTTAGGATGCGACAGATTCCGGTGATTCACAATCTCCCTCCGCACGTGTTCCGTTATCTTCTCCCCCCTCTCAATGTACTTCAACGCATACATGCGTCCCGTTCCTCGCTCTCTCATGAGCTTCGTGTACCCATACGACCCCGTGCCGAGCAAGGAATCATTCACCGGCTCGTACCTCTCGTCGTGATCGCGCACGTTCACCCTCGGTCGCTCCATCTCTCGACGCGACGCGACGCTCGTTCGCGCCCTTCCCTCGCGGCGCGCTCTGTCGCCACGGTCCGGTCGGTCGCCGCATCCCAGCGCCTCGATCGCGGGACTTTGTCGATCGCGCGGTTCGGACCGATCGATCGATCGATGGCGAAACATCGATCGATCGTCGTCGACATCGACGCGTTGACTTTTTCGCTCTCGAAGGATGCGATGGACGTGAGACGACGACGGGGCGACGACGGGCGGAGACGGAGTGCGCGACGCGCGGACGAGGAGATAGATAGATTTTTGTCGCGCGATTTTTTTGAGCGTCGGCGCGCGTCGGTGGAGGCGACACGGCGCGAGGACGACGAGGATCGAGACGAGGACGAGTCGTCGCGTCGATCGTCAACCGTCGGCGATACCATCCGTCGCGAGGGAAGATGGAGCGCGCGATGAGCGAAGGCGCGGGAGAGAACGGACGAGGCGACGATGGGGTGGACAACGATGCCTCCGCGGTGGTCGAGGAGATGGGTTCGGAGACGACGGAGGGGGTGACGGCGGCGACGGCGGCGAAAGAGGCGGGATGGTGTCTGCCGGCGGAGACTAGTGGGAAATTGGCCGATGAACGAGGCATGCGAAGCGTGAAAAACGTCAAAGGCGTGAGTCTGAGTGGATTTCGACCAAAAGTGTTGAGTCTGAAGCAGTGGGCTCGCGTGCGCGAGAGCGATGACACCGTGAGCGAGATGGCCGTGGGTCATGCGGTGCGAGCTGTGAGCCTGCGAGGACTCGAACGAGTGGCGATGACTGAAGTGTGGCCGGAGGGCATGATGGAATCGTACCTCGACGCGCAATTCTTGAGAAGCATAGAACAGGGAAAGATGGTTCAATGCTACACGGAGGGTGGAGACGCCGCATGGGCGGTGTTCCACACTAATTTGCTATCCTACGACGAATTCGCGCTCTACGCCATGTTTTGTCGAGAATTTCGACAAGAGGAAGAATGGTCGGAAGAAGGATCAAACGACGCGCCAAACGGCGAAAAGTGGGAACTCTGTGGTTTCATGGATGATATCGCCCTGAGGGATCCATCCCAACCGTGGAACGCTATCGAACCCATCTTACACATTCCACCTCGGGCGACGTTCATCGACGATCCCACGGATCAGCTCTGGATGTCAACGAACAATGACGATGACGTCATTTTAGAGATTGACACAAAGTTCTGGACATCAATCGAAACAAAAGCGGACTTGGTGTTCCAAAACACCGTGACGACTCCGAGTGATAGGCAGCGCGCAGGCATGAATGCCGTGCAGCGTCTGGCCCGTCTCGTCTCGTTCAGTTATCACACACCGATGCTCCGCTTTGCTCGATTACAAGGGCAGCGTGGACCTGGCAAGGTTCAAATGTTGTTACCGTTAAAAGTCGATCCGCGTTCGATGCACACACAAGGCGCGGTCGTTGTTGATATCATCAAATCGCGACGAGGTGGGCGCATGTACCGAGCAGTAGGTGTCATCTCATTCAAAGAGGCTCTGTTCACTGCCCGCATTGTTGGTCCACTCAAATCAGACTGGCTGAATATCAGTTCGCTGAAAGACACGAGAACAGATGCCGCCAAAATCGTTGAAAAAGAAAAAGAGGGCGATAAACTCGATAAGCTGGGTTCCTCTGCGGATGATGAAAAACCAGCGTACGCATCGATAGCGAATAAGCCCGTTGTCGATAACGATGAAGTCAAACTTGCGACGAAGTCATCAAATGGTTTGTTTACTCAAAAGAAAATTGATGACTGGTACAAAGCGACCGTGGCTGAAGCCGTACCAAAAATTACGAATCCCAAGGTGAATCTTAAAATGCTACCGTTTGACTTCATGCAAGCTGTATGCAGAAAGCTTCGCGTTGATGACAGAATCCTTCGTTTGAGCGATGAGCCATCTGAAAGTGAACGGCGATTGATTCAAACTGTTTCCACGGAGGCAAGTATGTGGGTTAGAAACATCATGAGCTGCTACGGCACTGTGAGTCGAGTCTTTGTCGGTGTATCGAAACACGTCAGATGTTTTTTTGCGGTTGTTTCGTACGCTGAGTGGACCGATACTGGTGTGCGAGATGCTCTCGTACAGGGCGACATAATCCAAGCAAACGGTTTCCGCTGTCGCGAAAAAGTTTACATGCGACTTTCACTCCAAGACAAACGAGAACTGGTTTGAAGTGCACTCCTCTACACGCGCCCGCGATCTATTACAAAGCGCCTAATAAGAGTTTCTTTTAAAGACAAAATTTACTCATCTTTCTCTGGATAGTATCTGTCCCGGTTCTCCCCCAAGATGAAGCGACCGAACATTTTTCTTAGAGCGACATTAGGTGTAAGCACTTTGATCGCTATTGTCTTATTTACTGAGTCGGGGCTTGCTGTCGCTTCTTTCACTTGTTCGACAATCTGCGCCGCCGCGACGTCGGCGGGCTCAGCAAGTGCATTGACAAACATTCGCCCCTGACTGCCAAACGAGTAACGACCACTCGAAATCAATTCCGTAAATACCATTCCAGGGCTGATTGTGTGCACACCAATCGGTACATCCTTCAGCTCGACCGCCATCGTCTTGGACAACTGTGCCATGCCAGCCTTTGTATGTCCGTACGCCGCAAACTTTCGAGTTGCGTTGCCATCCGAACCTGCTCCCTCCATGTTAAAAATATGTCCACGCCCGGAAGTCTGTTTTATCGTTCGAATCGCTTGCCTGGTGCAAAGAATAGATCCCAGTGAGTTGGTGAGAACAACCTGTTCCAAGACGCTCGGGTCAGCATCTTCCAGATTTTCATATTGATAACCATTCGAGCCGGCGTTATTTATCCACATGTCGACACCTCCGAACGCATCCACGCAAGCGTCTGCGAGCTCTTGAACACTCTCCGCTCGACTCACATCTGCCTCCAAACCCGCCACGACATCATCACCATACGCTGTGCGAAGAGCTGCCACCGTTTCCGCGACTTTTCCTGCATCGCGCGACGTCACGAAGACGCTATCACCCTGCGAAAGAAAACTCTTCGCGAGCTCAAGTCCGAGACCGCGGGTGCTACCGGTGATGACCACGCGCTGTTTCACTGCATCGTTCGCGTTCGGAGCGGAAGGTGAAGATTGCGATGACTGAGCGCGAGCGCGCACGGCTCGCGCCTTTTTCTCGCCACGCGGCGGACAGCATCTCTGTCGAAGAACACTCGTTTGTATCGTTTGCGTCGTCATCGCGAACGTGTACTCTCAACGGGGCAAAATCTAGAGTCAGATCGACGACAGAATCGTATATTAACAGTACTTTCGGCCAGAGGCGGCGTCTTGGCAATAGTCGAGTCCTCTGCGCGCGCGTGTGCGGAGCGCGCCAGAATTTTGCTGAATCATCTTTCTGAGCCAGTGTCCCAAGCACTCTCGTCACCGTGACGTTTTGCGTGTTACATCTTTATACAAACGATTACAAAGGAATTCAAGTTTTTCTAAGTTTTTCTAAGTAGCCTTCCCAGCGATTGTGATTGAGCGACGAGAAATCGTCGAGCTCACTGAGAGCTTCGATGTACTCTGCCAATCGAAGCAACTCGATGTCGGTCGCTCTGTTCGTGTGAGCGTTGCGAAACGGACGTATTTTCAATCCTAGTTGCGGATTCATGATGAAATTTCGAGATAAATCATCAAACATGATGGTATTTTTTGGCGTATATTCGACGCCCGTCGGCCAGGTTTTCGCAAAGAGATAACCCAGAGGTTTGCAATTGAAGACGCCGTACTTCGGCGTTTCAACCGTGACCATCGCTCCGGAATCGATCAAACCACACACTTTGTAATCTTCGTGCGCCAACACTCCCATTTCACCCATCTTCAACTCAATCCACTTTAAAGAAGTCGCAGACCAGATGAAGATGTCAAATTTAGCTCTGTACGCTCGCGTAAAAAACTCGTGCAAAAACGGACGCTGTAATTCTCGCGCGCTCTCAGCAGTTGTCCTGTGATCGAAAAGCGTGTAATCGACGTCCAGCACCAAACACTTGGCTCCCGGTCGTGGCTCGCCGATCATTTTCATCTGATGATTCTCGACTCGTCTCTGTAGCTTTTGTTGATACGTCGGGTTGTCGCACACTGAGATTGTCGTGCCGGCGTCGACTTCAAAGTCATCTTCCACATTCGATGCATCAATCGCGGCGCGCGCCTCGGCTTCGCGCGCGGCTTCGTACGACGCCTCTTTCTGCCCCATCATCATCACTACTTTTGGCAGTTTTTCTATGCTCGACAGCGCCGCGTCGTCCGTCGCCGGCTTTCCTCGCAGACGAAGATTGATTAACTTGCATCGAGAATGCCGCACGCTCGTGACGCGTTCGATGGCGTTTTTTAGGTCCGAAACGTTGGCGTCGTCGTCAACGTCGACGGTGAACGTCCCCGGATCGCCTCCGGACCACCGAACGGAGACGGTGCGCATGTCTCAGCTCGGTGTGAGGTGACTATGAAAAAAAAACAATCCTACAAAGCTGGTGCGTCGGCGTAGGGAAGCTCGCTCGATTTTTCTTCCGCCTCGCGCTTCAAACGCGCCGCGGCTCGACGCGCACGAATCTCATCCGGGGAGTCACCGACGATACCGCGCTTGTGCGTGCGCATTGGACGCTCGGCGACGACGTATTTTTCGCCCAGTCGAGAGCGCTCGTCGTAACCAGCCCACAAGGCAAAGTGATGCATGACGATGGAAGCCGCAACGGACACGTTCAAGGACGCTGTTCCGGGCCCATATTGTCGTATGTATACGAAACCATCGCATATGGCTTTCTGTTGCTCCGTCATGCCGTGGCCCTGCGAGAAGGAAGGGAAGCGCGAATCTCCGCGTCAGTGCCGGCGCAAGACGACGAGCAATCTCGCGCACAACAATCGATGGCCTCGGCATCGATCGAACGTACCTCATTACCCATGATAAACGCCGTGTTACCGGTGAACGGATGACTCTCGATCGGTCGAGCGTCTTCTACGATTTCCACCCCCAATATCTGCGTGCAACCTCTCTCCTCCTTCAACTTTTTCCTCGCGTCCTGAAGCGAGTCAAAATGTTCGAACCGCACGTGCCCGTCCGCGCCGTGCGCGCCGAACGCGTTGTATTCCCTAGATCCAATCAGCACCAGCGACTTGACGCCGAACGCCGTGCAGCAACGCGCGATTGTACCCACGTTGTGCTTCTTGGCGACGTTGTGGGCGAGAAAGTACATCTCTGGCCTCGACGCTGTCGTCTCGCCTCCGGTCGTCGCGGCGCGCGTCGCGGTCGCCGTCGTGCTCGCGGTCACTGTCGTCACCGGTGCGCCATCGTCGGCGTCGCGCTCCTCCGACGCCGGTTCGCGCGGCGCGGACATGCTGTGCGGCACAGTGTGACGGCGGGCCTGGGTGCGCTACGACGCTCGCGACCGAACGATGTCGCCGGCGCGCGAGGAGAAGTCGAGCCGATGTCAGAGTGTGCGTCGAAGCGCTCCGTGCGCCGCGAGCGCGATGAGGTGCGCCGCCGCGACGATGGGGAGCGCGTTGACTCGTCGACGATTCGTATGACAGTCAGCGGGCTGACCACGACTGATGCCGGCGACGACGCGACGCAGGGACGCCGAGAGAGCGTGGATCATCGAGCGCGGGAAATTGCAGCGACAGCTTGAATCGGAGCGAGCGGGTGGATGCAAGGCGAAGAGGGAGTTGGAGATGGTGAAAAAGTTGAGAGAGGCGGAGCGCGAAGAGTTGCGAGTGACGCGAGCCGCCCTGATGGACTTGAACAGAGACGCGAAACATGAAGAGATGAACCGAGTGAAGGAATTGTCGAGATATGAAAGCACCATTCGAAGCGCGAGCGCGCGAAAAGAAGAGCTCGAATCAGAAAGGGATGAGCTCACGGCGTTGTTGCAGTTGGCGCGCGCAAAACTTGAAGAAGCTAATACAAAGCTTCACGGCATCGATCGGGTCACGACGAAAAGATTAACGCGCATGCTCGATGAGCTGAGTCAAGAGCGATTTGTTCACGTCGAACGAACGTTGTCGAGCGTAGGTGCGACGCAAATACTTATTGAGCGCGCAGCGGAGATTCACGAGGAGAAATTTGCCAAGTCTCGCCAGGCGCTTCGAGAAATTGGGAAATGAGATCAAATCGCGACATATTTGTTATTCATACGTGTTCTAATCGTTACGACATCTTCACGCCGGCGAATCTTCTTTTGCCGCCGATACCTCGCTTACCAAGCCAACTATGGCCTGTTTTTCCGCAGTCGTTTTCTTCTTCTGTATTTGCGTATGCTTCTTTCGGAGCATCGCCTCATCCATTTTGAAGTCCTCGGGCCAAAGTTTCTGCACTTCCGTCCATATCGGCGCAGAAAATTGTTTGGGGGTGGCAAAAAAGATACGGGCCAGCGTACAGTACATGAATTCTGCGAGTTCATCTGTCCACTCAAAAGTGTATGGATCTGCTCGCGTGCCGCTCACTTTATCTTTGTTTGCGGTGCGAATGGCATCGCATTGGGCCTCAACCATGGCCTTAATCTTTGCATACTCGTTAAGTTTACCGTTGAGAACTTTCTTACGCGCTTCGGGGTGTCGAGGATCACTCTCATCAAGCATCTTGTTCGAAGCTTTCGCCTTCTTTTTCTGTGACGATGTCACACCACTTGCTCCCATTGGCTGTGACTTCTTAGGAGTATTTAATCCTCCCTCATCGCCCTCATCGTCGTCAACATCCTTTGCCATAGCAGGGGGCTTTGGCGGAGCGATGGGGATGACGATATCTATACCGCGCGCCTTCAATTCATCGTGCAAAATAGTCCATTGGCTTCGCATTCGAGACGTGGAGTATGCTTTCAATTCTTCGAATTCTCCACAGTCCTGAATCAGCGCCCATTTCTTCCCGTATTTTGTGACTGCTTTGAGAAGCGATTTCTTCGCTTCTTCCGTCCACTCCACACTCTTCTCTTTCTTGGAAACTTTCGCGACTTTCTTCGCGGCGGAATGGTCCTCAACTTCTGAAACCTTGACTGGAGTTCGACCCTCTTCATCGACTTTTTGTAATTCACCCTTATTGATGAAGAATCCACTATGTTTTGTCTTTAATCCATCATCCTCAAAATATTCGTCCAATTCCTCGTCGTCAATGAAATCATCGTCGACGTCGTACCAGTCGGCGTCCCCCTTCCTCTTTGTCTTCTTCTTCTTCTTTTTCGGTTTTTCCTTCTTCTCCTCGGAATTTTTCGTCGTACTCGGTGCTTCGATACGCTGAGAACCGTTAGGTGTCATGGTGGGTTTATCGTCCGGATCTTCCATTTCACTACCCGAATCATCTTCGTCTCCGCTCTCGCCCTCCTCGTCGCCTTCGCCGTCCTCGTCCCCGCTCTCGCCCTCGGCTTCGTCTTCTTCCTCGTCATCTTCATCAATCTCTGAATTCTCCTCTTCATCCTCCTCTTCATCCTCATCGCTCGACGCGTTTCCGCGTCCTCCTTGATACAAAGCTTCAATTCTTCGAATCACCGCCGCCATGTGTCCGCCCCCGCCCGTCGCGCCGCTCTCCAACAGTGACTTCGGCGACTTCTTCCCGGGTTCGTTCCTTCGTCGCATCGGATCCTCCGCCTTCTCCGCCGACGACCCCACACCATCTCCTCCTCCTCGCGAGTACGTGTTTCCACCCTGTTCCTTCAATAACTTTTTATAATTTACGCACGGCACGTCGTCGCCGTCGATATCCAAAAGCTGCACCAACCGTCGAGGCGCCTCCGGGCTCGCCGGTCGTTTTCTCGACGGCGTCATCTCTTCTCCCCCCTGCCGATCCCTCCGTCGTTCACCGTTCTCACCCTCGTCACGTCGCTCACCCCTCGCGCGCACCGACGCACCCGACGCACCAGCGCGCTCCCGTCCCTCGCCTCTGATTTCAAAAAATCAAATCAGTCCGACTCGAAATCCACCCGTCCCGCGCGCGTCCACCCTCGGGATTCGCGCGATCGATGCGTTCGTCTCCGAGGTCGCTCGCGCGGCGCGCGCGCACCCTCCGCGTCGTCGTCTCGACGCTCGTCACCGTCACCGTCACCGTCGCGTCGCGTTCGCGTCGCGTCGCGTTCGCGTCGCGTCGTCGTCCGTTCGTCGTCGTCGTCGTCGTCGTCGTCGTCGTCGTCGGTCGTCGCGCACTGACGCCGAACGGTTCTCATCGCCCTCCTCGTCGCGCGCGGATTTTGTTTTTTTGTTTTTTTTTCGCGGAAATACATCGACGACCGGGCGCGCCGCGTCGCCGGGGCCGCGGCGGTGGGTCGGTGGGTCGGTGGTGGACGCGGGTCGATGTCCTAAACCCTAAATTTGGAAACGGACCCCGCGTGCGGTCGAGAGATCGCGGCGCGGGAGAGGCGCACGAGAGGGATGGAATCGTGCGTGCCGCCGCCGGCGAGACCGGGATGCGAGTGCGGTGCGTGATGGATCGGAGCGCCGCGCGCGCGCGGTGGATCGGGGGTGGGAAGGGGCGCGTGGAACGAACGCGCGGGTCGGGATGGCGTGGAATGCGCGGTGAAGGGATCTCGACGCGCGCGTTCGGGGGAGACGCGCGCGCATGGGGTGGGTGTTCGAACGCGTGAGAGAGATTGTCGTGAATGTGCGTGGACTGACGAGGCATCGCGCGCGCGTGCGTTCCGTGTGTATAGCGGTGTGTGTGCCCAAGGCGCTCGGCGAGGGCGACTACGGAACGTCGCTCAAGGGACCGCTGAGTCCGTTTCAGCCGTACAAGTTGGTCAAGGTGGAGCTGGATGGCACGCGAAGACCGTTGACGGCGAGTGAGTTGAACGCGTTGGAGAAGACGCACCCGGACGTGTGCGAATGGACGACGCCGTTGAGCCAAGGCAAGAGGAAATGGCAAAAGACGTGCGCGGGAATTTTGAAGAAGTTGTTCACCATGAAGAGACAAGCGTGGCCGTTCGTCGAGCCGGTGGACTGGGAAGCGCTGAACATTCCCGATTATCCCGTCATCATTAAGCACCCGATGGATTTGAAGACGATCGAGTCTAAATTGCACGACGGTCACATCGAAAGTCCGGATGAGTTTGTCGCGCTCGTTCGCACCGTTTTCAGAAACGCGTACGTGTACAACGCCAAGGGTGACCCGAGCGGCGTGCGTGAGTGCGCTGAGAAGTTGTCGCAAGCGTTCGAAAAGGAACTCTCCAAATTGTAATACGAACATATAGAAAGTTTTAGCTAAACATCAATCACGCGCCCGCGACGTACAGCGAAGCACTAAAAACTATGTCGCGCTTGATCAAAGCGCTCGCTTCTTCCATCTTCGTGAAGAGTGCACTATCCCCCATGATTCGCGCGGCGTTTCTGACGTCTCGGCACATCTCATCGAGCCGAACGATTGAGCGAACGATGCTTCCTTCCTGGACGTCGGTGAGTTGACAAATGTCCGCGAACTGCGTCCCTTTCGCCCACTCGTAGACAACCTCTGACAAACCGAAGCGCATGGTCGTCTCTACGAACTCATCCGGTGCAACTTGGATTCCGTGCGCCATTTGGATTTCTCCGGCGGCAAACGCCAATTCTTTCGCTCGATCACACGCATCCTTCAGCGAGCCTTCGAGCTCTGGTGGAGAGGCATTCTTCTCCTGGAATACGAGCGAAGCAAGAAGTGCGACTGCCTCCTCTGCCTCTACGTCGGCGAGAACACCTGCAAAAATTACTTCCGTACCGACGAGCTCATCGCCCGTGGCGATTTCACACGCAACCCTCCCTTTCAACGTCACAGTTCTGTTTTCATCGAGATATCCCATGTGCTGCAGAACGGCTACGCGCGCTTCGAAATCTGGCATCTGAAGCAAATTGGCGTCTGACAGACCGAATTCTAAATCAGATATTCTCGATATGAGCATGTGTTTCGCTCTCAATAAGGCTGACCATTCTCGAAGTTTCTGTGCGGATGCGACTGGTTTCGGCGGTAACGATGAAACCAACTCGGCGTGGCGCTGACATGCCTCGACTGTGACGATATCTTGAATCTTCAAATCCTTGAGGGGGTCGAGCGCTTCAAACGTAGTCTCGTTGGATACCTTTTCCAAGGCGAGGAGAGCCCGAGACGTTGCGGCTACTGAATCGTCATCGTCTAATATGGTATCGGGTTCGACGTTGATTCGACTCGTTGCGATGGCGAGCACCGCCGACTCAGGAACGCTCGCGATGACGTATTCTATACCGCCCGCTTGCTTAAACCACGGAAGACCTTCGGGCATCTTGTTTGCATTCGTGCTTGCGCTGCGTTTTCCCATGGACTTTTTGCCCATTCCAAAAAAGTCGTCGTCGTCGCCCTTCTTCAATGGCTTTAACTCTTTTGACTCTGTCTTGTCCTCCATGTTCGCCGTATCCTCCATCGAATGACCTTCAGGACACGCAACCAGAACCACGAAACTTTTAACAGCGCCCACGGGCGCTACAGTGCGAAGAAGAACGCAATATTTCGCGACACCTCCTCGAGGAAGTCCTTCAGATTGTTCGCCACCCTCTCCAGATGGCGCGACGAATAGAATTCTACCAGGTGTCAGGGAGTTTTGCGCTCCACGGCTACTCATAATGGCCTCGCGGACGTATTCTACACTCATCGCGATCTCTCTCGAATGCTCATCCCAGGCTATCGCTTTTTGCCACTCAGCTGGTGAGCACTGAGCTTCAACCTCTATGAGTGATTCAACCTTTCGAAGGGCAGCAGCATCGATGGCGAGTTCACCCCTCCTATCGATCACGCTTCGCTGCGCGTGGAATTCGGCAAACGAGCGGACCAACATATCCTCAACGCGGAGATCTTCGACGCGCATGAGATTCAAAATCATTCCATAGGTGAGACGGAATTGTGATTGAAGTTTTGTTGCCTGGCCGGAAAGTAACTGTCGAAGCTCAAGTTCTTGAGGAAAGTTTTCCCAAGCCGCTAATATGACAGTGCCGACTGTATCCAATCCACGTCTACCCGCTCGCCCGGCCATCTGCGTGTACTCACCGCTCAACAAACCTCTAAAATCCTGCCCATCATGCTTTCGCAAACTTTGAAAGCAGACGCACCTGGCGGGGGCATTCACACCCATGGCAAAAGTCTCGGTACAGTAGAGCACTTTCAGTAGGCCCCGACAGAAAAGCATTTCGACAATTTCTTTGATAATCGGTAAGAGACCAGCATGGTGCACCCCGAGTCCTCGACGAAGAAGTTCACGCACTCGAAGTACCTGTGGCAACTTGCGATCAGCAACAGATAGGCGACTCAGCGCTCTTTCGCAGAATATGTGGATCTCGTGCTTTTCTGAGCTCGAGGTGAGGTCCATTGACGTCAAGCTATCGACTAGCGAATCGCATCGCTTCTTACTGAAGGCGAACACAACCATCGGTAAAAGTTCGCGACTCTCAAGGTTACGGATGAGCTCAACCCACATATTTTTGTCGCGTCCTGCGTTCGGGCCGGAAGGCTTACCACGCCCACCGGTGACATTTTGCGTTCCACCACGCCCACCAATTCGTCCACCGCGTCCGGCTTGCGTCCCGCTTCTACCGCCTCGTCCAGCTATTTGTTTAGATCCGGGAGCAGCTGTGCCCGGTGTTGACGCTGCTTTATTGCCGAGCTGTTTCTTCTTGTACGCGTCGGATGCAATCTTAAAGCCAGTGGGTAGGAACGCCTCGTGCTCACCAACTTTATAAAAATCTTTTTCCTTGTCGCCACCGAAGTATATACAGTGTTCCAACGGTACAGGACGTGTTTTTGTGCCGGTGACGAAAATTTTCTTTCTCTTTGTTCTTCCGACCCAATCGGCGAATTCGAAGACGTTCGGTACAGTCGCTGACAACAAAATCAATCCAACATGCGCTGGAAGCATGATTATGACCTCTTCCCAAACAACGCCTCTCTCAGCGTCGTTCACATAGTGTACTTCGTCGAAGACGACCCATTCTACATCTCGTATGAGATCCGCACCACGGTACAACATGCTTCGGAGAATTTCAGTCGTCATGATCAGACAAGCTGCCTCCGGCTTGATTGAAACGTCACCTGTAAGTAAGCCAACGTCAAACTTTTTCCCAAAGTCTCTAAACTTTTGGTTGCTAATGGTCTTGATTGGAGATGTGTAAATTGCTCGCGTACAGTGTTTTGTCGCCAAGGCAAAGGCATATTCGGCAACCACCGTTTTACCTGCAGAAGTATGCGCCGCGACAAACACATTTTCAGACTTTTCTAAGTGTACTATTGCTTCTTTCTGGAATGCATCAAGCTCAAAAGGGAATTCATGAGCAGGTTCAGGAACCTCACGTCTAAACGCCTCCTGTACATCATCAAATCGTTCCATCACTGCCCACGTTTCCCCAGTCTTCCTTCTCATCTTCCTTCGGCTTTGTCCTAATGCTATCGGTCTTGTGTCATTCAATAAAGCTTCGACTTCAGCTTCACCTTCTACCTGGATTTCGTCGACCATTCTATCGTCGCCACTTGCGTGCTCTTCTTCTTCTTCTTCTTCTTCTTCTTCTTCTTCTTCTTCCTCGCTTGATGAATCCACCGGTCTGACCGCACTGCGAAGTGCGTCAATGAATAAATCGTCGTAAGACTGCGGGAGTTCTTCATCCTCGACAACCGTCAGTCTTTCCAACTCGACCTCGACATTCTTGATTCCGGTATCCACGTCGAACATGTCTTGCATGCCTTGAAGTGTGTTTGGCAATGCTGATGAAGACAAGTAAACACCCGCTTTGTACTCCTCGAGCCAAGCCGCGCCCGCACGCTCCGCGAGTTCCGCTCGCTTCACCATGCTCTCACGCGCTGCCGCGTCCCATCCTTCTCCTCCCGGTGTAAAAGGGACCTGGCTAAAAGAACCTCGAACAAAGTCGCTCTGCGGCGCCGGCGCACGCGCGAGCGAACTTGAGTCCCTCGCTCCGCCTTCTGAAAGCAGATCCACCTCGATCCAGTCCGTTTCTTCCAAAACGTGTGTTTGACTCTCGTGGTTAATCCAATCCACGGAGGGCGTCGGCGTGGAGTGCGCGTCGTATGCGTCGACGTCGTATGGCGTGAGCAACGGCGGACGCGGCAGCACAGCGGCGTCTGGTTCGCTGGGTTCGCCCACCGTTCCCTGTGCTCGCAGTTCCAATTGCGACAAAGTCAACGCGGAGGCTACAAACGCGTCATCCAATTCGCGCGACTCCCGCTCGCAAGCGTCGATCGCGCTCGAATCCAGCGGAACGACGCTCGGGTCAAAAGCGATTGCTCGCGCCGGGACGCGCTCGTGGGCGGTATCGGTGCCCTCCACGAGGACGAGGTGCACGTCGCCGCTCGCCGTGGGGACGAGTTTCACCCCCGGCTCACCACCAACGGGGAGCCGCATGGCGCGTCACGCTCCGTGCGCGCGAGTAAAGTTTGCACTGTCGAGCGCTCGCTGGATGTGGTGTGGCGTGGTGTGGCGTGGTGTCGTGACTGGTAGAAAAAATATTCGCGCTCGTTGAAACTTTTACGCGTCACGAGAGAGACCGAGGCAAAAGTTAATCAATCCTCGTAACGTTGCTCGCCTAGTAAGAATAACTTGTCCGTTCTAGCCAAATCATGCGGATAGTCGCCGTCACTGACGGCGGCGAGCGCTTCGGCTGGAGAAATGTCGGTCAAATCGTCGCTTAGGAGCGCCCGCCACGTGGCTAAATCGGTAACCCCAGTTTCATTCAAACGTTCAGACGCCTGGAAAGTCAGAAGCGCGGCAGAAGTCGCGCTTCCAAAGTACCAGTACTCCATGTCTTCTTCACCAGAGTCGTATCCGCGTTCGGCAAGCATGACTTGCATTTTGTGCACCTCCATACCTCCGTCATCTTCACGTAAAACTGGCCACTTATGTGCACCCTTGGCACCGCTCGTCTCAAAAGAGGGTCCTTGAGCTTCCCCGCGTTCGTCTTCGTGTCCAAACGGATCGTATTCATCTGGCGCGTAGTCTTCGTCAGCCAGAAAATGGTCCGGATTTGCGGTGGCCGATTGCGCAGCTTTGAGTTGACTTTCATCGAATGCAATCGCTCCAGGAGGCGGTCCCCATCTAAATACTTCATCTCCTAGAAGTGCGCGCCATGTATCTGGATCGACGAGGCCAGTCTCAGGTATCCCAGCGTTCGCCTGAAAATACAATAAAGCGTCTTTTGTCGATTCTCCAAAATACATGTCGTCCTCGTCGTCTTCACCCGCCCAAAATCCGGCTTCATTCAGTCGGCTATGAATAGTCGTCATCAAATAAATATCGTCTTCGTTCTGCTTGACATACGGCCATTCTCCAGACCTATCGGTGCCATCGCCCTTCCATTGAGTCACATCGAGCAAGGGGGTTTCCGGTTGCTCTGCCGACGCAGCGTCTCCGAAACCGAACTCATCACCACCCACACCGAGCATGGCCATCATGTCATCATCACTTTTCACGCTCGCGGGCGTCGCTACCGCTGTAAATCCCCCCCCTTGCGTGGCCGCTCGAACCTCCTCCTTGAGCTCGCGCAACTCCGCCGATAACGAACGAATCTCTCGCAAGAGTTCCAGCTGAACTTCAGACGAATTCATGACCACTTCGCCGCGCATCTCGCGAATCTCTCTCAGTTCTCCGTCGAGGATCGAGCGCTCAGCGCGTGACCGCGCCGTTTCCATCAGCGCCGCCTCCGCCGCGTCGCCCGCCTTCTTCACGAGACCGCGGAGTTTCTTCTTTCCAGCCACCACGACCGCGTCTCGCGCGCGACGCGTCGAGAGTCGCGCGTGCGACGTCACTCGCATCGTCTCCACCTCGCCTCGTCCGACGAATGCCGCCGATCGAGCGTCCAAGCGCGCCCGCGAACGCGTCCGCCCACGTCCACCGCGACACCGCGTCGCCCCGACGCCCGTCGCGCTCGTCGCCGCACGCGCGGGAAGCGCGAGCGGGAAACGCGCGCACGCGTTCGTCGCCATCGCCGTCATCGCCCCGCGAGTCGCTTCGAGCGGGGCGAAACCTTCGGACGACGCGGCAGTCTTTGGCGCGTCGTCGCTTTCTCCCGACGCAATGCTCGCGGCGTCGTTGCGCCGTCGCGCCGCGGCCGCGTTGGTCGAGACGCCGTCGTCATCGGCACGCGGAGGCGGCGAGACGATCGGGCGCGCGTTCGAGCGCGCGTTCGACGCGCGCGCGTCGTCGCGGGCGCCGACGTCGTGCTCGGCTCCACGGGTACGACCTCACCAGTCTCGTTCGTTCCGTTCGTCGTCCTCGTCGGGGCGAGAAGAGGACGCGCGCGCGAGCGAGGAGACTACCGCACGCACGCTCTTGGACGCGAACAGCAAGCGGTTCGATCCCAAGATGCCGCGAGGGGTGGCGCTGCGGGCGCTGCTTCTCTCTCGCAGCGACGACTTGCGCTGCGTCGACGTCATGTGTCAATGGGTCGGTGACGCGTGCGCGTGTCGACTCGCGCGCGCGCTCGATCGTCGCGGTGAAAGTTTAAAAACGCTCGATGTGTCCGGAAACGCGCTCCGCGCGCTGCCGAGCGTCGTTTGGGGCATTCAATCTTTAGAAGTGTTGAACGCGAGCGACAACGCTCTGCAACCGAGGGACGTTCCGTTTGACGATTTGATCAAAACTCCGAAAGAATTCGCGCCGTCGCTGCGAGTTCTCGATCTGAGAAGAAACGTGGCCATCGTAGACGCCCTGGGTGACAGTCTGAGGAAAGTGGTCGACGCCATGGCTGCACGCGGAGTTCGTCTCGTGTTGTAGCGGCGAGTTGTGAAAAGCATTGTAAAAAGCGTAGCCTCACTCGGCGCCGCCACCACGCATGTCGGGATGGACGTCGTCGCCCGTCATTAAGACTGTGTCGCGCGCGTCGCAGCGGTCTCGACAGATCGGCGACGCGCGCGCGATGACGCGCGCGTCGGCGTCTTCTTCGTCCCGAGGCTCCTCGAAACTCCCCGTTTTTCGTCTCCCGAAACTCGACGCGAGCGAAGCCGAGCACCGTTCGTTCGCCCGAAATCTCGTGAGAACGTGTCACGAGATTGGGTTCTTTTACCTGTGCGATCACGGCGTGGAGCTCTCGGCCGAGGGCGTGCTCGCGTCGTCTAAGGAGTTTTTCGCGCGGTCGCTGGAAAAGAAACTGGAGATTTCATACCTCAACTCGCCCAGTTTTAGAGGCTACATGAATTTAGGTTGCGAAAATACGGCGGGCGTAACGGACAGGCGCGAACAGATTGAATTCGGGGTGGAAGGAATTTACGACCGAGACGCGGCAGTGTTCTACGATCGACTGATAGGACCGAACCAGTTTCCGAGCGAATCAACTTTACGAGAAGAAGTGAACGAGTTTCAACGGCGCATGGACGCTCTGAGTCGAAGGGTCATGAGTTATATAGCGCTCGGTTTAGGTTTAGAGCAGGATTATTTTGAGTCGACGTTCGGTGACGCGCCAAACGTTCAGATGAAAATATGTCGTTACCCACCGACTGGGTCGTCTGTTGAGTTCGGCGTCGGCGAACACAGCGATACGGGATATTTATCCTTACTCGTTCAAGACAACGAGGTTGGCGGTCTTCAGGTGAAAGTGAACGATATTTGGATTGATGCTCCGCCGATTGCTGGTTCTTTAGTGGTCAACTTAGGCGAAATGATTCAACTATGCACACGCGGCTATTTACTAGCGACACCCCATCGAGTGAGGAATACAGATACGTCACGCTCCCGATACTCTATCCCATACTTCTGGAATCCTCGTCTAGACTATTCTGTCAAGTTGATCGATCTGCCTGACGAGTTGGTTTGGCGGCGACCTTCAGAAACAGAGAGAAATTTTCGAGCAACGGATTCGCACGAAGGTCGAAATCAAGTGTATGAGTGCTACGGGGCGAATGCATTCAAGTCGTACGCGAGATCACATCCAAAAGTGATGGAGGTGCATCACAGTGATTTGAACTTAGAAGATTTATTTAGCTCTTAACAATACGCTAGCCTAGCTCTAAATGGTCGTCGCTATTATCGTTCTGGAACGCTTTTCTTTGAATTGTTGTGTTCCGCTCGCACCTCCAGCGTCACCTTGACTCTATCATTTCCATCATTCTGAGCGGTAACAATCACAGATTCCTTGGGTATTTTTGGTCTCTTCGGCGCCTTAACCTTCTTCGGGGCAAACTTGCTGTTGCACCTCGTCATCGCATCGCTAAGGTTATTTTCCATCAGCACCTCTGTCACACTTTTCTTCGCTTCGTTCACAGCTTCTATCATCTTGGCGGCGTCTTCATCGTTGAATTTCGAAAGCACGTACTCATACACGGGGGTCGTGCTGTCTTTTGGTCGCCCGATGCCAACCTTCACCCTCGCAAAGTCTTTCATACCCTTCGTCGCGTCGTCGATGATACTTCTCACACCGTTGTGCCCACCGTGGCTCCCCGACATTTTCATCCTAAGCTCCGCTAACGGCGTATCCAAGTCATCGTAAACGATCAAGAGTCTATCGCGCGGGATCTTGAATGTTTTCATAATGTCCCGCACGCTCTTGCCACTGAGGTTCATATACGTCTGCGGCTTTGCTAAAACCACCGTGCATTGGCCGACTTTACCCACCCCCACCAGCGCTCGGCATTTTGCCGACGTGACCGCAATTCCCTCGATCGTTGCGATGGCATCGATGACGTCAAATCCGACGTTATGACGCGTACCGTCGAATTTATGCCCTGGATTTCCCAGACCGATGACGGCCCAGGTGCTCTTCGCGTCGCTTTTCGCGCCCATCGAGCGATTTCTCGCCGAGCTAATGGCCGAGGCCGGTAAAGTGACGAGTTTCTTCGCTCCTGACGCGATGCCGCGGAGTACGCCGAGGATGGCACGCTTCATCAAGGACTTCTCGCGGAGTGTGACGTGCGGTCGAACGCCACTCCCGAGCTCGGCGAGGTGGCAAGCTCGGACTCGTGCACAAGATGAGTGGACGTCAGGTTCGTACGCGAACGAAATACTTCGTTCTCTCGATGCGCGCGCGGGGCGATCCCGCGATCGATTGGCGTGTGCGGCGGACGGCGACGGATCTTCGTGCGCAAGAACCGCTCGTGTTCAAGTTTAGGGCAGCGCTGGCCCCTCGCGCGCGTCGTCGATTCCGGAGCGCGCTCGATCACGGTGATGGAACACGTGACTGACCTCTGTCGTTCACCTCGCGCGCGCGCGTTCGCTGTCGCAGAGAAAACAAACGGCGGAGGACCTCGCCGAGCAATTGAGACAGAAGCACGAGGCGCAGAAGAGACTCGCGGCGGCGCAGGCGGCAGCGGCGGCTTCTGCGGCGGTTGCGGGTAAGAAGACAGAAGATGGGGGACATGCGATCAGTAAGGAGGAGCTTCAGGGTCTCCTCAAAGAATTCGCCCCAGACGAGACTTTCGAAGATGGCGTGGAAGAGCTGCTTTTAGAGATTACGGACGACTTTGTGGACAATTTGCTGGATCACGCCGTGCAATTGGCTAAGCATCGTGGGAGCGATTCGGTAGAACCAAAAGACGTGCTCTTACATCTCGAGCGTCATTGGGACATGCACGTCCCTGGTTTCGGTGGAGAAGAGGTTCCCAAGTTCCCTTCGAAGAGAGGTTCGGAAGCTCACAGGAAACGTCTCGCAGCGGTTCGTCGATCCGTTGCCGCGGCCACTGCGGCCCAAAACGAACAGAGAAAACAGGCGAGACTTGCCGCAGCGCGCACCGCGAGGAAGGGAGGCGATGGCATCGCGGAGGATGTATAATTTACCGAGCACGTATGCTACATTTGTCATTAGAGCTAGAGATAAACTTAAACTTACAACGGTCCGCCATCCTTCGACACCACGAGTCGACTTCAATCACACCTCGTCCTCGTTCAGGAGCATGTTTGGGATGCCTTTATTGATCGGAAACTTTCTCCCACTCTCCGGACAGATGAGCGTTCCTTCTTCGACGTGTACCTCGAGCAACGCATGGTGAAACTTTTTCAAAAATTCCTCATCACTCGCCGCGTCGTCGGGAATCTCGCTCGGAAATCCATCGATACCGATTTCTTTCGCCGCGTTCACGAACGCTTCCCACTCCATCTTCGGCAACATGTGTACGCAAAACTCGGCGTTAAAGTCCGCCTCCGCCTCGCGAGTCTCTGTGGGAACAATCTTCAACGGAAACCCATTCACCACGCCCTACGCGCCGCCTCGAACGATCGTGCGTCACCGTCAGTCCTCAATCCTTCGTCACCGCGAACCCTCGTCCGCGCGCGCGCACCGCCTCATCACACAGGGTCCGTTCGCGCGTCTTCCTTCTCTTCCGGCGGCGTCCCGCTCCCGCGCGCGTCTCCCTCGAGTCTCTTCGCGCGCGCGCACCTTGGCGTTACACGCCAGCATGTTGTGCGCCAACAAGCGCATCTTCGTCCTCTTCCTCGCGTCCTCGGCGTCTCCCGCGTCTCGCCCCTCGTCCAGCGGCGTCGTCGATTGCCGCGCGCGCGGACGGTCGAGGTTCGGTCGTTCGTTTGGTCGCTCGCGTCTCGGGCCCTCCCTCACACGCGGGCGCGCGGTCGTGGCGACCATGGACGCGGTCTCGGTCTCGGGCGCGGACGTCAAGGAGGCGCTGACGATCGCGCGCGATCGCGTCGACGCGGAGACGCTCAAGGAGGGCGAGCGCGTGGCTGTCGTGCCGAAGGTGTGGTTCGAAAGCTTCGTGCGAGCGACGGAACGCGCGGCGAACGAGGGCGCGGAGGAGGGAAAAGGCGAGTCGGGAGCGAGCGTGGGGGCGATCGATGTCAGGGTGTTGTTGGCGTCGACGTCGGTGATGAACGGGGAGACGGTGACGCGCCTGAGGGCGGCGACCTCGGGCGCGGAGGCGGGCGATGAGGCTATCCTCAAACCGGCGTTGGTGGAGGGAGAGGATTTTGAAATCGTGCGCGAGAGCGCGATGACGAAGTTAGAGTCATGGTGCGGACATGTGGAGGGGTCTCGATCGATTTATAGAACGTGCGTGCGACGCGGAGGGGTTATTTATGTAGACATTTACGGCTTGTCTCTGCAAGTGCGGTTTGGAGACGAAGAGCGGTCAATCGAAGTCCGGCGAGAGAGCACGGCTGGAGAGCTCATTACCGTCGTGAAAATGGCGTTTGGGAGCTTGGAAGAGGTCGATGATGATGACCTGCGCGTGTCAGACTACATGTTCGGGAACAGAGGCGAGGTTTTGACGAATGATCCAAAGAAGCCGCTCGATGATTTCCACCTGTTGCCGAACCAGTGCCTATTAGTAGAGCGCAAGAAGGACGACAGATGGCCGGATGATGATACGAATAGCTTAGACAGCACAGATTCTGGAGCCTTGGTTATACAAGACGGCGATATGGACGATTCGCCAATGGGTTACGAAATGAGTTTGACTCCAAAGAATGACGTTTCCACGTGCGAAGACGCCGCAAAAGTGGGGGCTCGCGGCAAAGCGGGACTAAGCAACCTGGGTAACACTTGCTTCATGAATAGTGGTCTTCAATGCTTGAGTCATTGCTCACTGCTCACAGATTACTTCTTATCTGACAAATATGAAGCAGATATCAATACAGACAATCCCATCAGCTTGGGCGGAGAGCTGGCGAAGGAGTACGCCAACTTGATTGGAGCACTTTGGCGCGATGGTGCTCTGACTGTGACACCTCGTAAATTTAAGTCTTCACTCGCTCGCTTTGCACCGCAGTTTAGTGGATATATGCAACAAGATGCGCAGGAACTTTTGGCGTTCCTGTTGGATGGCTTGCATGAAGATTTGAATAGAGTGAAGAATAAACCATACATTACCGAAAAGGATTCGGATGGGAGATCGGATGAGGACATAGCGACAGAATCATGGGAAGCTCACACGGCGAGAAACAACTCATGCATCGTGGATACCTTCCAAGGGCAATATAGATCGACGTTGGTGTGCCCATCGTGCGGAAACAAATCTGTCAAGTTTGACCCTTTCATGTATCTTTCCATCCCAGTACCGTCGGCACGCGAGCGCACGATAAAAGTGACTCTGGTCACTTACGGTGATGAAGTGTCGGCTGTCACTTACGGTCTGAAGCTACCAAAGACGGGTGACGTGGCCATGCTTTTGAGTGCTTTATGTGAGGCTGCGGATATCGATACAATGGATGAGCGTGTGGTGCTTTGTGAAGTTTACAATCACCGGTTGGAGCGCACACTTTCAAACATGGGTATGCTGCTATCGGAAATCAGTGATCGGGAAGTAATTTACGCGCATCGTTTACCGGCGTTAAATGATGATGGAACGTCCGAGACTGTGGACACCGTGCTCGTTCACAGAAAAGGCTTGAGTCAAACCAAGACCCCATACTCACCCATAAGCACGGTTGCGGGGACTGCCGTCGTGAGATTTGGGTTCCCCTGGATCGTTCCGATGTCCGTTCCTAAGGGTTCGAAAGCTGGGCCAGACCAAGCGCTCGCTCTCGAGCAAATAGTAGAAAAGTTCAGTGCGAAGTATTCGCGTACAGAGTTTGCGGCGAAACAGTCTGCGCCTGCGGTCAACAGCAACACCAACAATGGCTCGAGTTCGTTCAAGCTCAAGTACACCAACAAAAGTGCCTCAGCTTCCTTCAACGAGTACGGTTCTTCTACGCTCGAATCGGACTCTCATGAGATACAGTATACCGTGGGTCTGTCGATGCACTGCGTTGCGGTGGACTGGTCTTCCAAGGCCCTAACGCACTCATTTGACGACGAGATGTTTGATCGTATCATTGAAGAACATGACAGCGTACAAGAAAACAGTCTTGGTTGTGCGACAGTTCAGGGAACGCCTCTATCAGCTTGTATCGATTCGTTCATCCAAGAAGAGCCTCTCGGCAAGGATGATATGTGGTACTGCAAGCACTGTAAGACGCATGTAGAAGCGCTCAAGAAGCTTGACTTGTGGCGCATGCCGCCCATTCTCGTCATGCATCTGAAACGCTTCAGTTACAGTAGAACGTGGCGAAACAAGATTGACACACTCGTGGACTTCCCTCTGGACGGCCTCGACTTGTCTCCCTACGTTCTCCCCAACACTTCTTCTCGTGGCGGACCAGAGCCGGTGTACGACTTGTGCGCAGTAGTGAATCACTTCGGAGGTATGGGCGGCGGTCATTACACCGCATACACTCTGCACGCCGAGGAAGGAACTTGGCACCTGTACGATGACAGTCATTGCTCACCGGTCGACTCGAGCGATGCGTTACACACCAGCGCTGCGTACGTGCTCTTCTACAAACGAAGAGACATTCCCAAGCGTCAAGCCATGTCTCGAGCGGGTTCACTCTGCAACATCGCGGGTATGGACATCAGCGAGCATAAAAAAATGGATTGCGATTAGATTCGATTCTCACTAGTGTGTTGTTAATCTTAAATAAACGCGCGTGTGGTTCACAACGCGATGCGCCCCGCGGCGGCAGCCGTCGCGCTTTACACGTCGACTCTCCGATTCATCGTGCGCGCATGGGCGAGCGTGAGGACGTCGTCGCGCGAGGCGACGGGAGCGAACCGTCCACGTCGACCTCCCCACTTGAATTTAAGGTGCTCGCGACCGATGGACGCGCCCGCGCGACGACGTTAAAGCTTCCGCACTACGAGTGTCGCACGCCGATGTTCATGCCCGTGGGGACGCAAGGTTCCGTCAAGGGCCTCACGAGCAAGCAATTGGAGGAAATCGAGTGTCAAGTCATCTTGGGCAACACGTATCATCTCGGGAACCGTCCCGGAGCGGATGTTTTAGCGAAAGCCGGCGGGTTGCACGGATTCATGAACTGGCGCCGCGCCACGCTCACCGACAGCGGCGGCTTTCAGATGGTTTCTCTGCTCAGCCTGGCGGACATCACGGAGGAAGGGGTCACGTTTCAGTCGCCTACCGATGGTAAACAAATGTTACTCACGCCGGAGAAGAGCATTCACATTCAGAACGATATCGGTGCGGATATCATCATGGCTCTGGACGACGTTGTGTCGAGTGTGACGGCTGACCGGGCGAGGTTCGAGGAGGCGACTCACCGAACGACGCGATGGATCGATCGATGCATCGCGGCGCACAAGCGACCTCACGAACAGTGTTTATTCGGCATCGTGCAGGGAGGGTTAGACTTGGATTTACGAGACGTATCGCTCAAAGGATTGCTGGCGCGCGGAGACGCCCTGCCAGGCATGGCTGTGGGCGGTTTGGCGGGGGGTGAGTCAAAGGAAGATTTCGTGCGCGTGGTATCGCACTGTACCGCGCGTCTACCGGATCATAAACCTAAATACGTTATGGGAGTGGGTTACCCCTTGGATCTCGTGATATGCACCGCGCTCGGGGCGGACATGTATGACTGTGTGTACCCGTCTCGCACCGCACGTTTCGGCACCGCGCTCATTCCTGAAGGGTTTCTTCGATTAAAGTCTTCCATCACGGAGCACGATCACAGACCGATCGATGAAAGTTGTGACTGCTTGACGTGTAAGACATACACTCGAGCGCAAATGCACGCCATAGTGACGAAAGAACCACGAGCGGCGCAGTTGCTCACGATTCACAACTTACGATATCAAATGCGTCTATGTGCGGCGATGCATCAAGCTATCATCGACCAAAAATTCGGCAACTTCGTTCGAAACTTCATCAACACGCAGTTTCCGAACGGCACGGCGCCGGAGTGGGTGCGCCAGGCGCTTCGATACGCGGAAATAGAACTTTATTGATTTGTATTGTAGTCCGAGCCGTCCCCGCGTGCGTCAGTCGCCGACTCTCCCACCATGGGCGCCTTCGCGTCGAAGACATCCGCCGCGACCGGCGCGAACGTGGCCCGACGCACGCTTCCCCGCGCGGGCACCACTCCGATCAAGCCGTACGTCGAGCCGGAGTCCCTAGTCAGCGCTCCGAGAGAGTTTTCGCCCGTCGAAGTCAAGGACGTCAGGCTCACGGAGATGATGTCCAGTCTCACCGTGGACACCGCAGACGTCTCCGCCGTGGATTACGGATACGCACCATCGCCCTCGAGCGTGGTGAAACGTCGCGAGCGACCGCCGAGGGAGGCGCTGTTGAGACCACTGCAGTTGATGGATGCGCTCGAGCGGCACCGCGCGAGCGGTTTCGCTGCGTCTGCGCTGGAAGAGATCGCGCGCGCGCGACCGAGCGTGTGTCAAACCACCCTCGCGTCGACGCTGAGACATCTCAGGGCGCACGAGTTCAAACAGGTGGAGGACACGAGGAGGCCGGGCGAGACCGTTCGCGTCGGCAGCTGGTAATCTCTGAACGCAAACGCAAACGCGAACGCGTCGCGAGCGCCGTTCGAACGCGCGGTGGTTCGGCGCTCAGTGTTAGTTTTATAGCTTTAGTCCATCATAGTCTAGCTGCTAATGCGTCTTCGTTCGGCGACGCGCATCGGGCCTCCGCGCTCGGTTGCTCGCGTCTTTCGCGTCGACGGCGCGAGACATCCGTACCGTTCGCTCCTCCGCACTTCGCCGCGCTCCTTCGCGCGCCGACGCGCTGGACGCGACCGAAAAGATGGCGCACGATGTCGGCTCGCACGATGTCGGCGTTCGCATCGAGCGCGGGAAGGGCGCGACTGCCGTCGTCTGGCTCGAGCGCGAACCGGTAAACTCGATGAGTTTGGAATTCTGGCGCGCGCTCGCCGACGCTTTGTCCGCGCTCGAGCGCGATCCAAAGGTGCGCTCGACGCGCTCGACGCGCTCGACGCGCTCGTTTCGTTTCGTCTCGACGCGCGTCTCGATCGGCCGGACGCACTGACGACGTCCACGACAGGTGCGAGGGGTGATTTTCGCCAGCGGGCTCCGACGCGCCGTGTTCACCGCCGGCAACGACATCAAAGAGCTGTACGCCCCGCGATCGACGTGGAGGCGATATCGCGAATTCTGGCTCACGCAGACGAAATTTCTAGCGCGTTTGCTCGAGACGAGATTGGCGACGGTGTGCGCGATACGCGGGGCGTGTCCCGCGGGCGGGTGCGTCGTCGCGCTGTGTTGCGACTATCGAGTGCAGACGACGAGCGGTTCGTTTGGGTTGAACGAAGTCGCGTTGGGGATTTCAGTGCCCAAATATTGGGCAGAATTATTTTTATATAGATGTACCGATCGCGTCAAGGGCGAGCGGCTGTTACAGCTCGGGACGTTGGTGCGCCCGACGGAGGCGCAGAGTCTCGGTTTGATCGACGAAGTCGTCGGCGAGGGCGCGCTCTTGGCGGCGGCAGAGAGCGCCTTGGATCGATACGTCAAGGTGCCCTCGGGCGCGCGCGCGCAGACGAAACGCACGATTCGCGCGCACTTCAGCGCGGAGTGGAGTGCGTACGCCGAGGAAGAGGCAAAAGGGGGTTGGAAACTCTTGAACGAACCCGCCACCATCGAGGCGCTCGGAGGCGTACTCGCGCGCCTGAGCGGAGGGGCGGCGCACAAATCAAAACTGTGAGTAGCTTGTTTGCGTCTAAAATCGAATTAAATGTACTAATGAGAACCGTAAAGCGAAATTGTGCGATTACTGTTGTTTCGGCGAAGTCGCCTCGTCGATAAGATACACGAGTCCCCTAAATGGAACTCCGTCTGCGTGATTGGACAGGTTCACCTCGCACGTGCGGCTCGTCGAATAGCCGTCAGTGCAACCCTTCGGAAGGTTCATGTAACCCAACGCAGAGTCGGTAATTTCTGGGTATCGCATACCGCGATCACCAGCCATACCACAGCACGGAATACCAGAGCCGGACACTTCGTCGGCGCACTTGCTCGCCAACTTCATAAACGTCTGCTCGACACCCATCTTTTTAGACGAGCACGGGACGTGCACGGCGATGTGCTTCTTCACCTTATTCCACTCGAGCTTGTCCACCAAATGGTTGGCGATGAACTCGGACGGCTCGTACAGAGCGAATCGAAGTTCTGGGCTCTGAAGCTGTTCCTTGATTTGCGCCAGGCAAGGAGACGTGTCGACGATGATGGGATACTTGCCGCCGTCGGACGCCTTCAACAGCGCGCGCTCGAGATCGTCTCCCTTGGCCAAGGACTGATCCTTGAGACCGCGAGAGTTGAAAATCATGCCGCAGCACTGAGAGCTGAGACCCTCGGGGTAGACGACTTCATACTTGGCCTTGTCCAAGATGCTCATCATCGCGTCGGCGACACCTCCGTTGGCTTCTTCGCCCTTCGCCGGACCCATCATGCGCGTGACGCACGACGGCAGGTACACCACCTTGCGAGGAATGCCCTTGGACGGCGCGGCGTCCGCGCGAGCCGGAAGCGGTTCCGGAAGCTTGGGCGCACCGGTCGGCATGTACGGATTCCAGACCGGAATCATGTTACCCGTCGCCTTGTTGAGCATTCCAGACACCCCCTTCAACACGCCTTCGCCGAGGATGCCGTGCGCCATGGACACTGTGTTGAGGAGCGGCGGCACCACCGACGTGGCGGCGCCAAAGTTTCGCGCCACCATGCCAGCCATACTTTTCGCGGAGCGAGCAGTTTCCATCTCACGGTTACGAATGCTCTTCACGAGTTCACCGGTGTTGATACCGACCGGACACTTGACTTCACACATGCCGTCGGCGGCGCACGTGCTGTTGCCGGCGTAGGCGAAAATGTCGAGGAATTCATCCAAACGACCCTGCTCCTCCGCCGATCGAGCGTTCGGTTCGATGGCTTGAAGACGAGAAATCTCGCGATAGACGGTGATACGCTGACGCGGCGTGAGGGACACGTCACGCGTTGGACAGTTGGACTCGCAAAAGCCGCACTCCATGCACATATCGACGATAGGATCGGCGACGGGTTTCGGCTTGAGATTCTTCTCGTGAATGTGCGGATCGCGGTTCAAAATGACGCCCGGATTCAAGACATACTCGGGATCGAACAATTCCTTGAGCTCCCACATGATGTTGTACGCCTTGGTGCCCCACTCCATCTCGACGAACGGCGCGACGTTGCGTCCGGTGCCGTGCTCAGCCTTGAGGCTGCCCTGGTACTTTTCCGCGACGATTTCGCACATCTCTTGCATCATCGCCGAGTACATTTGCACCTCCTCGTCGGTGCGGAAACCTTGAGAGAAGACCAAGTGCAAGTTGCCCTCGAGGGCGTGACCCATGCACGAGGCGTCGTCGTAACCAAACTTTTCAAACATGGCGATCAAATCCTTGGTCATCGCGCCGAGCTTGTCCACCTCGCACGCGACATCCTCGATGAGCACTGACGTCCCAGCCTCGCGGCTGGAGCCAACCATTGGAATGAGACCTTTACGAACGTCCCAGTACACCTTGTACACGTCCTCCTCCTTGCTGAACGGGTACGTCTCCGCGCGCGGGTGTAAGAAACGAACGCCCGCGCCGTCGAGAGATTTCTCCACGGCGCCGACGCCCGCGTTCAACGCGTCCTCCGTCGCGCCTCGGCACTCGATGAGAAGCGCGGCGCCGTACTTGGGCGCCTCCTTGATTGTCGGCACCAAGTTCATAATCTTTTCGTGATCCTCGCACTGTGTGAGAGAGGCGCGATCGAAGAGTTCGACGGCGTCCACGTCCGTCTCACGGCGCAACACGGCGGCGGCTTTGCAGGCGTCCTCGACGTCTTGAAAGACGATGAATGCGCTCGCCTTGTGGGGATGGTCCACCACCGTTTTGTACGTCGCTTGACTGACGAAGCCGAGCGTACCTTCGCTGCCGATCATCAAGCGCTTGATGATTTCGATCGGATCGTTCACGTCGTGATCGACGAGAGCGTTGATCGAGTACCCTGTGGTGCACTTGATGGCAAACTTCTTCTTGATGAGCGCGGTGAGCTCCTCGTCCGATTGCACGCGTCGAGCGAGATCTTGAACTCCCTCGACGAGATGCTTGTGCGTGCGCATGAAGGAGTCTCTGCTCTCTTTATCCCCGGTATCGAGCACGGTGCCGTCGACGAAGACGATGCGCATATCCTTAAGAGTGTGATAGGTGTTTTGCTTGACGCCGCAGCACATGCCCGAGGAGTTGTTGGCGACGACGCCGCCAATCATGCAAGAATCGATGGATGACGGATCCGGTCCCATCTTGTACTGAATCTCGTGACCGCCCTTTGCTTTGTGCGCTTGCAACAGTCTGTTGACTTCGCCCAAAATCAAGCCCGGTTCGACGGTGATTTCGCTCCCGTCGCCCTTGATTTCGTAATTTCTGAAATTTTTCCCCGTGTGCGAGAGCTTGAGCAAGATGGAGTCGGACACCGCCTGTCCCGAGAGCGAGGTACCGGCGGCGCGGAACGTCACCGGCGTCTCATTTTCAGCCGCCACGGGTAAGATTTTCTTCACCTCGGTCTCGTTGTGAATCTTCACCACGGCTTGCGGCAAGAGACGGTAAAAGGAGGCATCCGTCCCGTACGCGAACGTCTTGACCGGATCGGTGTAGATTCGTTCCTCGGGAACGATGCTCTTGACGTCCTCTTGAAACTTAGTATATCGTCCATCATTATACCGCATCCCATCCGCGTTCTGATACGTCTTCCTCGCCGTCGGCGCCACCGGATACACCCCCGTCTTCACCGTCCCCGCCGGCGCGTACGCCGGCGTCGCCTCCGCCCTCGCCGGCGACGCCTTTGTTCGCGTCGTCACCGCCGCCACCGCGCGCGGTCCCTCGATCGCGTTCGGCGACGCGTTCCCGACCACCTTCGCGCGCACGCCACCTCTCGCCCTCGTCGCTTTCCCTCGCGCCCTCGTCGCCCCCGCCTCGGTCCTCCCCATCATCACGCCCCCCCTCGGCATCGCCGTCATCGTCTTACTCGTCGTCGTCGTCGCCCCGCTCGTCGTCGGCATCGCCGTCCCCGACGCGCGCGCGAGCGTTCGCGCCGCGTCACACCATCGCCGTCCCATCGTTTCCGCACGACACGGCGAACGCGTCACGCGTCGAGACCGTCGAGGTGTGACGCGCCGACGTCATCGCGCCCATCCCATCCATCCTCGCCTCGCGCGCGCGCTCGCCCGCGCGCGGTCGCCACGATGCGCGCGATGGATCGCGACTCGCGTGCTGGGGGACACACACACCGAGTCGTGACTCGCGCCATCGTCCCATCGCGCCGGCGCCCGAGGACGTGGCCGCCGGTCGATGGACGCGCATCGACGAGTCGGGACCCGTCGACGTCATCCGCCGCCGTGTCTGTCGTCATCCGTGCCGTGGTCGGCCGCGGGAGGAAGGGGGGGGGGTACACGCACGGGGTCACACGCATGTCTGATGTATGTGTATGGGGTTCGATGGGTGTGTTATATGGAGCGCGGGCCCTGAGAGGG
>MDTD01134190.1_pt1 | contig 46825 bp, 35 predicted proteins | sample 811221 | NCBI WGS metagenome assembly MDTD01 (sample SAMN05326646, study PRJNA326480) | marine metagenome | isolation source: seawater | place: Pacific Ocean: South West | collected 2011 | reverse complement strand
GAGCGGCTTTACTTCCCGCCGATGCCGCAGCGGAAAGCCCGGGGGCCAGTGCCGCGCCCGCTCCAAAGGTCACCGCCGTGAGCGCTGCGGTTTTCACCAAATCCCCAATCATTTTCTTTTGTGCTTTCTTTTTCGCGGCTCGCAAATCAGATTTTTGTTGTTCGAAGATGTGCGCCGGGTAAATGGCAGGAAGCTTTTTCCAGTAATGATAATTATCTTCATTGGGGCCATAGACATCGTCAGGCATGCCGTTCACCGACCGACTAAAGGAAGGCTTGTTGATGTTCCAGCCCAGTCCAACCTCGCTGGCCAGCTGCTCAGTCTTAATCCCCGCCGCATAAGTGAGCTGTACTTTGTATTCTAAATCCCCAGGTGTTGGCACCGTGTACAAAGGCAAAGTTAAAGCCATGTTGCCCGTGACCGGGTCCACCGTGTGACTTTTGGAGAAGTCTTCAAAAGCATAAGCCTCGGGCGTGCCCGGCGCTTGGGGGCTGCCCGACGTGTCACTATAGGCCGTGCTCAAATAGCCCAAGGCCAAAAATAAGGCACATGCTTTACTGATAAAAAAGAAGCGCCCACGTGCGGCGCTGACTGAAGGTTCTTGTCGACGCGTTGAAATCATTGGTTCACCCCGAGAAATGACTGTTTCGAGCATAGCGAAACTTCCGCGATTTAGATACTTTCTGCGGGATTTGGTTGCATCTTTTTACGGCTTTATATCAAATACTTAGATCTCTTTTGAGGTTGGCAAATCTCGGCTGGGGGCCCAGGAAATAAACCACCAAAAATAAAGGTAATTTTTCGCTACGTCGGGTTTCCTGCTAACTTCTCTATTTGATCAGTTGAAATACAGGAATCTGTTTATGAGCAAAATCTTTCGTATCCTACCTTTAATTCTAGCTCTGGCCGCCTGTAACCCAGAACCCCCTCGGCAAGACGCAGGTGCCGCCCAGTCCATAGCTCCCGTGGCAGATGCGGGCCAAACGGCGCCCCCGGTTGCGACCACCGATGCGGGTGACAGGGAGAATCCAGTCCCTACCTTCGATGCGGGCAACATCACCAACCCCTCCGAATCTTTAGACGCTGGCAATGGTCTGGTGGCCCTTGCCGATTGCCACGGCGTGGTTGGCGGTGAGGCTTATCTGGACAACTGTAATCGATGTGTGGGCGGCACCACCAACCGGTCGCCCTGTGAACAAGACTGCAATGGCGACTGGGGCGGTGCAGCCTTTGTCGACGCCTGCGATGTTTGCGTGGGCGGCACCACCGGTCAAATGCCTTGCGTGCCTGGCAGTATCGATGCCGGACCAGTGCTCGCCCAGGCTTATTTGGGGTTTGGTGCGGTCACCCTGAACACGGTTGAAATCACGATCAAAACCAACCACGACATTTACGGCATGCAATTCCTCGTCAACGGTGCGAGCTTATCGGGTACCCCGACTGGCACCGATTTAATTCCCAACAGCTGGAACCTAAGTATTGCATCCAATGGAACATTTTTAGCCTTTGGGTTTTCTGACACCGATAATGTGACGGCAGCCGAGGTGAACTGTTCCCCTAATGCAGACCCAGCTTGTGAGGCCGTGCTCATCCTCACCCTGCCCGTCTCCAGCTATGCGGGCGATCAGGTTTGCCTCAACGCGCCTGTCTTATCCACTAACGAAGGTGACGCCATTGGGCCCATTGCGCTTGGCGCATGTAAGCCCGTTCCTTAAATAATAAGTAGGGGCCTGATGCCCAAATAGAATTAAGGGCGAGATAAACCCACCGCCAAAGCCACTTCATCCCGGTAGGCTTTCCACAACTTAAGGGCTTCTTTCATGGCCTCGATCACTGCAGCCTCTTTTTCGGGCGCGATGTGAGAGAGTAAAATACGCCACGCGGCTTGTCGGTGTTCGCCCTCCACCTCACGATGGGCTTTGGTGAGTTCGAGATCTCCCAAAGGCAGTCCATAGTGTTTCACCAAAGGGTGTTCACTTAAAGGTGGCGTGGGTCGTTTTGGGGCAGCATCGTCGAGCTCTCCCCGCTCGTGCGGGGTGCCCTCAATAAACAAAGTAGAGACAGCGGCAGCCACCTCCCAGCCTTGATTTTGACAAGCGTCGTCGAGAAAAGACCGATATGTCTGTGCCGCGGGTAAAAGCTTAATGTCTTCAAAACGAGACATGTCAAAGCCCAAACCACGCGGGTAGCGTAAAAACAACTCGGGGTGAGGCTTGCCAGCCACCAGGCCACCCGTTTCTTCTTCGAACAGGTTTTCAGCCAGTTCCCGACGCACTTCAGCCACCGGACATTGCACATACGCCCATCCGATCAGAATGGGAAAGTCGCGCACATACACTTCGTACTCCTGCTCAAAGTGGATGTGCAGTTGCGCTTTGGCCACTTGGCCGGAAGTAAATAAAGGCCAAGCCCAGTGCTCTTTCGCTTCCATGCACTGCAGAAGAGATTCTTTAAAAGTGTCGGCTGTCATGTCTTGCCTCCTGCCCTCAGCCTAAGGGAGTCATGGCGCACCTCCAAATTTTCTCCCAAGCCAAAAAGCTCATTATTTCAATGGGTTGCTTACACCTTTCGGCGGCATAGCAATGAAGTCACGATTAGGGGTATAAATAGCATGAGAACCAACGGGGACCCTTTAACCGTGAGCATGCAACAACAGCCCAACAACAGGCTCATGCCAGAATCTTCAGTGGAGGGTTGGCTCTCCCAATTGGGACTGGACCGATACGCCACCCTCTTCAATGAAAACCAAGTACAAGCCCAAGATCTCATTCGGCTCAATGACGATTACCTTAAAGAAATTGGTGTGAGTTCTGCCAAACACCGCAACCAAATGCTCGCGGCCCCCAAACCCGTCATCACAGAACAGCCCAGATCTAAGAGCGCAACGGCATCAGACCTACAAAGCTCCCTGAAAATTATTTGGTTGTATTTTCTCGCCCCGTTTTGCGCTGGGCTGTGCTGCTTCATTGCGGAGATTTGCTTTATCGCAGTGGGCTTACCCACTTCACAAAACGCGGCGGTATTCGGCATGACCTCTCTGTTGGGGGCCTTCACCGTTTTCTATTGTCTGCTGCGGACCAAACACAATCTCAACCTCAAGAGAACCCTGAGACAAGACTTGATTTCAAGCACGCTCATGTTCAGCGTTTACGTGGCCATGGTCTACTTTGGCATCACCAACTTTGGTCTCGAAAACCAAACGCAGAACGAATTGATGCTGTCATGGTTCCTTTTTGTGGGCCTTCCCATGATCTTGTTGCGAAAGCTTTTATTCAAAAACATTCATCGTATTTTCGGGTTGGCATTCTTGTTGTGCTTGGTTTTCTCTGCCTGGGAAATTTTGTTGCTGGGTTATCTCAACCAATTCGATTTCACTGGCAACCTCGAGGAGCAGCAAATGGCTTGGTCCATCACCCTGCTCGTGCTCATTCGGTCTTTAAGCGTCTTTTTGTTTTACACCAGAGCCGCCTTAGACATTCGCTACATCGTTTCCAACAACGCGCAGTCATGAAAAGTCCACTTGTCGTTATTCTGGTGGGCCTTCTTCTTGGCGCTTGCGGCAACCAAGAAGAGGCCGTTGTGCAGTCAGGCTCATTCACAGCGCTGACTTATAATGTGGCCGGTCTGCCCGAAGGCATTTCAGGTTCGAACCCAGAAACGAACATGCAAATGATCAGCCCCTTGCTCAATGCCTATGATCTGGTCCTGGTCCAAGAAGACTTCTCCTACCACCACGAATTGGTTTCTCAGCTGGACCACCCACACCAAAGCCCCAGCATGGACCCCTCCGAATCGGCAAGCATCATGACCGACGGACTCAATCGATTCAGCCGTACCCCTTTTGAGGCCTTCGAACGCCAAAAGTGGGTGGCGTGTTTTGGGGGAATCAGTGGCAACGCCAGTGACTGCCTGGCCGACAAAGGCTTTTCATTTGCCATTCACGATCTGGGTGAAGGCGTCTTGGTTCACGTCTATAATTTTCATGCGGAAGCCGGTGGGGCCGCCGAAGACAATCAAGCCCGCGAAGAAGGGTACGATCAACTCATCGAATACATGCAAACGCAGTCGAAAAACGCGGCGGTGGTTGTGGGTGCAGATACCAATTTACACGGATTTGACGAGGCCGATGAACCTGTACTTTTGAAATTCATGGAAGAAACAGGACTGGCCGACGTTTGTCGAACGCTTGACTGTGGTGACGAGCAAATCGATCGCTTCTTTTTTCGAAGCAGCGAAAACCTGTCCATTGCCCCAACGCAATGGCAAGTGGCCACGGAATTTGTCACGGAAGATGGTTCTGAACTCTCCGATCACCCGGCCATTCATGTCTCTTTTGATTGGCAGCAACAGTAAGACTAGTCGTTTACCATCGTCACTTCACCTTTGGGAAACTGGCTCTTCAAAGTATCCAAGCCCTCTTCCAAGGCGGTCTGTGAATGGGCGTACCCTACCCGTTCATCATTGGCCACCGATTCCCGATAGTAATCCACCGGCCACCAATGGGTTTTCGTATTGTCATAGTCATCGGGGCGTAAAGCCGTGACATCGAAATTATGCGCGTGCTCAAGCAGGTTATTGGTAGAAGGAACAGGATCGTCTACATTCATGAAATTCTCTGCGTAATCTGCATGACGCCCAAATTCTCGTTGACCGTAGCTCCAATCAAAAAAACCATTTGCCGTGAAGGGGTCGAGATAAGTGGCATGAATGGTCATGTCAGACTTTTGGGTTGAAACGGTTTGGGCCAAAGCGTGAATCACGTACGACCCCGCGCTGTGTGCCACCAAATGAAGGTGCTGGTAATCGTAGGGTGATTCCAGCAACGCCTCTCCCAGCAGTTGGCCCACGACTAAGCCATCACCCGAAGCGGTCATTCTTGAAGCAGCGTAAACATCCCAATCGTAGGTCCAAATGTCCCAATCCAGCCCATCGCCGTATTCTTTTTCAATGGCCGCTCGAAGCGCGTTGGGCCAATCTTTCGGTGTGTCCCCGCTACCATGAACCACAACGAGCAAATTTTTCGCCACAGTGGGCCCCGGCAAGTCCTCTAACAGCACACCGCTACAACCACTAATGGCCATGATAAACAAAAAGACAATGAACGCATGCATCGGCAAAAAATAGCACAACCTATTAAAAAAACTTAACTTTATTTGCCTCCGCAAAACGGTCCCGCACATAAGCATGGCCAAAAACGCTTTTGGATTGTATACTCCCTCCTCATTATTGAAGAGGGGTCAATTTATGTTTATTTTTATTCGTTATTTATTCGTTTTATTTCTTTTTTCCAATGCAGCTCAGGCCGATTGGGGTGAAGGCCAAGTGATTTACGAAGGGGAGCCTTCCTTCACCCACGAAGGCAACGGTGGCATTGCCGTCACCGGCGCAAGTCTCACCAATGCCGGCTCCATGTTGAGTCCGCCCTCCGCCAAAAGCAGCAGCTCCGCTTCTTTAAGCGGGGTTCCAGCAAATTCAGAACTGCTCAAAGCCTACTTGGTATGGGCGGCCAGCGGCCCAGAGGCCAGCTCCCTTAGTGCGGTGGTGGCCGACAGTGATGCACAGCTCACCTTGCCAAATGGTTCCAGCATCACCGTCACCGCAGAAGCCGATGAAGTTCGCAAATGGCAGGGCTCAGCCACGGCACAGGGCTACTCTCTCAATTTAGGGTATTATAATGTGATCAGCGATATCACCCAGCAACTCAAAGATGAAATAGGGGAAGGAGACGACCTCAACGGCAGCTACTCCGTTTCCGGCGTGGACATCCATGAATGCCAAAGCGCTTTAGATTTTAGTGATGTTTTCTGCTTGTTTCACCTCACCATGGGGTCTTGGTCCATCGTCGTGTTTTATGACTCGCCCCAAACCGTTGAAGTGCCTCGACGTCTGTATTTCTATGACGGCTTGGGCATGTTTGACTCCGATTACCCGGGGGTTAGTACTGTAACCGTGAGCGACTTCATCGCTGCCGATACTCCCAATGGCTCTCTTTACGCCATGTTCCCATTTTCTATCGACAACGGGGCTACGGGCGACCAATTAACCATGAACGACTGCGAGCTTTTTAACACCTGCAACCATTCCGCCACGGACCTGATCAACGGCTCTCTGTCTGCCATGGGCTCATGCGGTACCAATAATTTTGGAATCGACCTCGATGAGTTCGACGTCTCTGGGGCCATGAATCCCGGTGACACCTCTGCAACCATTACCATGGATTCCGGCGGAGACACTTTCGTGACTACCTATTTGGCACTTGCCCTCGATGTAAAATTCACGGGCGGGAGCTCGAGCAATGGTGATAGCCCTTGTGAAGAAGGTTCTTCCAACGGAAGTACCAATGGCAGCACCAACGGCAGCAGCGATGGCACGACCGATGGCACGACCGATGGAACCGCCGATGGCTCGACCGACGGAACGACCGATGGTACGACCGATGGCACGACCGACGGAACAACCGACGGAACGACCGATGGCACAACCGACGGTGAGCCTTGCAACCTCAACTCAGACTGCCCACCGCTCCATCGCTGTGAACTGGGTACCTGCATTCAAGACTGCGCGGAATCCCGTGATTGTCCGAATCTCGGTGACATTTGCAACAGCAATGGTGAATGTGTTTCTGCTGAGTCTGGTGATGCTGAAGTGGTGCCTGCAGGCGGCTGTGACTGTCACAGCAATGAAATGCCCGGGGCGTCCTTCTTTATGGGATTGTTTTTGCTGATTGGCTTAAGATGGCGCAAACGAAGTCATCGTTAATCTGGCTTATGCCGCTCATGGGGGTGTGGGGCTGTCCATCAGAGCCGCCCACCCCCTTCGAGCCTCAAGTGGACGCGGGCGAGGTCTTTCAGCCTACGCAAGACGCGGGCGCGCTCTCACCCACACCCAAACATGACGCGGGTTCTCCCCCGTTTGTCACCGATGCCGGCCCGTCTTTAAGCCTCTCTGATGAAGATGGTGGCGGCGTTTGGGATGCGGGCTTATCAAGCGACAACCTCTGTGAAAGCTGTGTCCGCAGCGTATTGTACCCAGAGGATTGGGCCCCTGATACTACCTATGAAGGGGGTTTATTCCTTCATGATTTTTCCTACGCGGGTTACCACCAAAGCGAAAAAGACGTGCCCCAAAACCACGAAACCCTAGATGTCTTTGATGTCACCGATCACGGCGCAGACAACACGGGCGCCAACGACAGTTCACTTGCCATTCAACAAGCCATCGATGCCGCATCCAGCAATGGCGGAGGTTTGATCTTTTTTCCGTCAGGTGAATATCGGTGTGAGAACAACCTTCTCATCACACATTCTAACATCGTGTTACGCGGACACAGCCTTCAGGATACCAAGCTGTTTTTTACCCGTTCCAACAATTCGAGCGATGCCAGCATTCGCTTCCGTGGCACGCTAACCGAGGGTAACGACCACCTTCTTTTGATCAATGGAGAAAACCGTTCGCACGAGGTGTTCATTGCCGATGCATCTGAGCTGCAAGTGGGCGATGACATTTTGGTGGGCTGGAGCATCACCACCCCCTTTATTCAAGAACATGGCATGACCGAATTTTGGAACAGCAATAACAACTTTCCCAGTGTTGATTTGTGGCGGCCCTTCTTTCGCCGTGTCATCACCAGCATCGATGAAACCCCTGAAAACACCTTTCGGATTGGCCTGGATGTGCCCCTGCGATACCCCGCAAAAATTCGTGATGCGGCTTCCCTGCGCAAAGTGAGTGGGCATTTGCTCGAAGTGGGCATCGAAAACTTAAAACTGTCCAATGCCATCGACACCAATGCAGCATGGGCCGCAGATCGCGTTCATTTGATTGAAATGCACCAGGTAAAGAACGCATGGATCAACCACATCAAAAGCACCACATCCCCAGAAGGCCCTAGCAGTTTTCACCTTCAAAGCAGCGGCATCTTGGTGAAGCAAAGTAAAAATGTCACGGTCGCCCATTCGGACTTGATGAAGGCACAAAATCGCGGGGCGGGCGGCAATGGCTACCTGTACGAAGTCATGCAAAGCAATGAAATCTTGTTCAGGGATTCTCGCGGCATTGCCGGGCGACACAACTTCATCCAAAATTGGGACTTTGGTACCAGCGGGGTGGTCTTTTTAAGAACCGAGAGCGCTGAAGGGCAAACCATCAATTCAGCCACATTGGGCGTGGGCACCACCGCTTACAGTGAGTTTCACCACGCATTGGCCATGGCCAACCTCATCGATGACAGCTTTGCATCTGATGGGTGGGCCGCCGTGAACCGGCGATTTTACAGCTCTGGGGCGGGCACCTGTGCCACCCAAACTGTCTTTTGGAATTTGCGGGGTGACCCCGGAGAAAGCGGGTTCGGAAGTAATGCGCTGCTCTCATTCCAACACGGCATGGGCTATGTCATTGGCACCCAACATTTAGATGTCCAAGTGAGCATCCCCGTGGTGGATATCACCGGGCGGTCTTCGCTCTCCGCCCCCGAAGACCATTCAGAATTGATCGATGAGGGCGAAAACTTATACCCCCCGTCCCTTTTTGAGGATCAGCTTACTCGCCGAATAGGAAACACAGATTAGGTGTCGCCGTTTCAACTCAAGTCAGACTCAATCTCAATTAAAGTCCACCGGTAAACAGCCAAAGCGGTCAGAGCACAGCACAAACCGATCCATACGCCCCAGCTGATAGTAAACCGCACGACCAATGAACCGTAATACAGCCAAGGGACCTCGCGCAGGTCCACGCCAAAAGCTTGGTCATAAAACGACCACCAAAAATACATGCCCGTCCACATGAGCAAAAAGGTCATGAGCAATACCCCCTTCGCCCATGAAACCTGCTCTTTGACCACTGCATGGTTCTTCACCCACACCAGTAAAGGAAAAATTAAAACCAACAAAAGCAATTTATAATCGTAAAATGAATGCATGATGAACAGGGCCAGGTAGCAACTACTTCCCAGTACAAAAGCATTTAAGTGAAAACCATTTGCCCTCGATAGGAATGCACCAAAATCATGCAAGGCTGCTCGGTGCCGCAAGAGCCACACTGCAATGACCGCTAATACAACGCCTTCAAGCAAACGCCAGCCTGCATGGATGAGTTCAAGAGATGTGGCATGGCTAAACAGGGGAAATAAATGCAACCACACCATATCGTGACCGACCCCATAAACATGACGGTTTGAATCCACGCTTCTGATGGCCTCAATGTCGGACCAAATGGCAGCGACAAAGAGCAAGGCCAGCACAAGGAAAACAGTCGCATATCGCCACAGCTTAAACGAACGCCCCTTACAAAGCATCGCCACGCCCACCACCGGATACAACTTCAAAGCCGTGGCCAAAAACAAAACAAAGGCCGAAAGTAGGTGTTGCGCACGTGACGATCGAGAAAACAAATAAGCAGACAAAGTTAAACAGACAAAAGTCAGTAAGTCGGAGTTAACGCGCTCGATGCCCAATAACACTGCCGGTGAAAAGCAGAGCAAGGCTCCCAAGACCGCGTCCTGCTTACGCGCCACACCCACCAAAGCGCAAAAGGCGATGAGCAATTGTGCAACAAATAAAATCGCAAACCAATGAATGGTGGCAGCTGATAAGCCCAACAACTCAAAGACCAACCAGGTGCGAGGTAACAAAAGCCCGCGAGAGCCCACATCGCAGGGGTTGATGACCATGGGATCAAGCCCCTGGTTGGTACACGTAATGGCCGCCACCAAAGATTGTAAATCACCAAAGGGTATTTCCATGGGTTTAATGAAAAAAGATGACCAAGTAGCATGAAGGTTTTGGCCCTTGAAGAAATAAACCACCATAAACAACAACAACAATGACAACACGATGAGTGGGAAAAACCACTTTGATGTGCGGGCAGTAACCGATGGCGCTGATGATGAAGGGGATATGTTCATGCGTGTCGTTGCTGGGTCAACCAATCCCGCGGCACCAAAAATTCGGCAAGTCGAGATTCTGGGCTGCCTTGTGTGGGCTCATATCGATACGCCCAGTGAGCTACGGGTGGCATGGACATGAGAATTGATTCGGTGCGTCCACCAGACTGTAAACCGAACAAAGTGCCGCGATCGTACACCAAATTAAACTCGACGTACCGACCTCTTCGGTAAGACTGAAAATCACGGTGCTGTTTTTCATAAGGTGTTTCGACCCGTTTCGAAACGATTTGTGCGTAAGCGTGCTCATACGCCCGGGCAACCTCTTGAATAAACGCAAAACATTCTTGTACGTCATAATCGCGCAGGTCATCGAAGAAAAGTCCCCCGACACCTCGGGTTTCTCCTCGGTGCTGCAAATAAAAATAACGATCGCACCATGCTTTGTATTGCTCGTACAGACTTTCATCTAAAGTGTCACAAGCTTCTTTCGCCTTTTTATGCCAAAGCACACAGTCCTCTTCAAAAGGGTAGTAAGGCGTCAGGTCAAAACCACCCCCAAACCACCAAATGGGCGCTTCGTCTTCTGCCATGGCAACAAAAAATCGAACATTGAAGTGGCTGGTGGGGATGAACGGGTTGGTGGGATGCAAAACCACACTGACCCCCATTGCTTCGTAAGACCGGCCTTCCAACATTTTGTTTTTGGCCGTGGCAGATGGCGGTAAACGATTGCCACTCACGCGAGAAAAGTTCACCCCGCCCTTTTCAAATACTTTACCGTGTTCGAAAATTCGCGTGCGCCCGCCACCGGCCCCCGGACGTTCCCAGCGATCTTCTTTAAAATAGCCTTCGGGATCAGCCTGCACCACCATGGCGCAGATGCTTTCCTGGATTTGATGCAAGGCCTCTTCAATGGTGTCCAGTGAAAGACCGTCGATTTCAAGAGTACTCACACGCATACCTCACACAAGGGTTGTAGCTTTACATCTTGATGATAATAAAACGAGCAGCAGAATTTGTGAACCATCGAGGCCCTAATTTGAACCTCCACCGCCAAATTAAAGAAAACCCCCATTTAAGCACCATTTTGGGCTACGCATGGCCGCCGGGCCCCAAAGTGGCTTATGAGCGGCAACAAATTGAAACACCTGATGGGGACTTCTTTCATGTGGATTGGGTGGGCAAAAACGAATCGGGACCCATATTGTTGGTTTTGCATGGGCTCGAAGGCAGCAGTGAAGCCCCTTATATAAAGCGTCTGGCCACAACGGCGCGTACGCATGGTTATCGTTTCGCGGCTTTTCAGCACCGTTCGTGCTCCGGCGAAGACAACCGTTTGGTGCATTGTTATCACTCTGGGTTTACCAATGACATTCAGACCATGCTCCAATTGCTCCAAGAGCAAGAGCCCCAAACATCGGTGTTCGTGATTGGCTTTTCGCTGGGTGGTTCCATCCTGGCCAATCACTTGGGACGGCACCAGGTCACCCCCAATGTGAAAGCGGCCTGTCTGTGCGCAACGCCATTCAACTTGGCCCCTGGCGCCAAAGCTTTACAAACCGGTTTCACCCAAGTGTATGAACTGCGATTTCTGTTTTCATTGCGACGAAAAGCAAAAGCAAAAGCAAAAAAGCACCCGCAAGCGCAACAATGGATTCGACAAACATTGAAAGCCAAAACATTAGAAGCATTTGACCATTATTGGACGGCCCCTTCTTTTGGCTTTGAGAGCAGTGCTGATTACTACCAAAAGGCGTCGTCAGCCCCCCATATTTCCAATGTGACTGTGCCCACTTATGTTTTACACGCCCAAAACGACCCGATTGTGGTGACCGATTGTTTTCCCCGCACGCAGCTCGAACAAAACCCAAACATTGAAGTGGACATTTTGCCCTTTGGTGGGCACATGGGCTTTTGGGAACAAGAACCGAATTGGCTCGCGGAACGCATGCTCCACTTTTTGAACGCACAAAAAAACGGGCCCCAATAAAGGGGCCCGCCAAAACATCTCTCCTAAACTTCTTCACATTTATTGGAGCTGAGATACATAACCCTCAATCTCAGCCAAACCCCAATCTGGATTATCCAACGCTTCCAAGTCGGCTTCTAACTCTTCCAACGTGCGGGTCGCACCATTGTGCCCCGTGGCATACTTGGCAAAGTCAGAGACGAGTTGGGTGCGCTCAAAAAGTACGCCTGGGTCTGCAATCAAATCAGAGAACTTATCGATTTCGATTTCAATGATTTGCTCTTCCCCAGAAGACAGAGGACGCAAGGTCACCTTCAGGCTGGCTGCGCCGTCCAAAGCGGCCTCATCGTGTACCACGAAGCGAGCGGTAAAGGTCATGTCGTCTCCAGCGGCCAAAATGATGTTCTGCAAGCGCTGCTCGGGATCCACCGATACTTCTTCTCCAGAGAAACCCTCAAGGGCCAGTCCTTCAGGCAGCATCATTTCGATGGCCACTTGATCCGCTGATACTTCCACCAACTTGCTGAAGTAATCACCGAAAATCAAATCTACTTCTTCAATGCTGGGCAAGAAGACATGAGCGCCTTTGCCGGCGTCGGTGAGTGCGTCCATACGCTCCATATCGTAGTAATGGCCAACGCCCACACCTGAAAGGTAAATGCCTTCGTTACCACCGATACGGGTCAGTGCTTCAAAACCTGCGATGCGGGTATCACCCACATTGGCTGCGCCGTCGGAAAACAGAATCACACGGTTTGTATGGTCTGTGTTGTAGAGCGCTTGGGCCAATTCATAAGTGAGGTTAAGGCCGCGACGCATATCGGTACCGCCACCTGCTTCCAGGTTATCAAAAGCATTGCGAATGGTTTCTTCGTTCGCGGTGAATTCCAGGTCTTCAAAATGAAGTACGGCTTGGCTGTTGAAAGTCACCATGGTCACGCGGTCGCCAGTCTTGAGATTATCGAGACTCTTTTCCAGTGCCCGCTTGGCGTATAGCAAGTTATCTCCAGTCATCGAGCCAGATACATCAACACAGAAAAACAGATTCCAGTTACGGCGCTCGCTCTGAGGAACAGCATCAGCGCGCATTTGAAAAAGCACATCCACCACTTCTTTTTCCTCGGTGCATTCTTGCTCGCCCACCACTTCAAAGCCTTGATCAGAGCCGTCTTCGCCACAGGGGTAGGTACGGGTGATGGTTTGCGCCTCGGTGGTTTTCAAACCCAAACGAATGTCTTCATTCACATCTTCTTCGATGCTCCAGGTTTCTTCTTCAAACATGGATGCGGGTGGATCGTAGTAGTTCACGAATTCGTGAGGCAAACCGCCATACTGACCCGCCTTGAACAATTGTGGGGAAGCCATGGAGGTGGAATCGTCCGTGGAGAACTGAATCCAAAACTGAGCCACTTCGTCTTCAGGTTTGTCAGGAATCTCATTTTCACCGGTACTGCCATCTGCAGCACCATCGGTCCCTGCATGCTCAGCACTGTTCTGATCGGGGCTGACCTGCTCGCTGCTGTTTTTGGGTGGAATGGAATTACCGTAAGAGGCTTCCTGTGAATAATCGGCATCCATGGAGCACCCGGTGCCCATGCCCAAAGCCAACGTTAACAGAATCATTGAAGTGATATTTAAAAGTCGTGTGTTCATTTGCATCTCCTTGGTTGCAGTCACCAAATACATTTCAAGAAGAGTGCCAACGGTGCCAAAAGAAAATATTGTTTTTTTTCAGATTCTTACAAAATCAGCCGCGGAAAGCAGCTCGCGCACCAAGATGCCTGTAATGCGCAGGTTGCGGTGTACAGATCGCAATCCAAGGCGCGCTCAGCACCCAGCCAAGAAGGCCAATCAGCCCAGCCGCACATTTGTATGACGGAATGTTTTTAAGGTTGCTCTGGACACACATCCAGCAAAGCGGTTTCTTGAGGCGCATTAAAGGTCCCAATGTTGGAGCAAATCCCCAGCTGACCAAGAGCATTGTCACCCCAGCAATACACAGAGTTTGCAAGGGCCCCGGCCATGCAGGTGTGGTAAGCGCCGGCCGCTACAACGGTTGGTGCGAAATCATCGCCCAGCGAAGCATAAGACAAACTGCTTTGACCTTCACCGTAGTTGTTATTACCAAAACATGAAACCTGGCCATGACCGCCCAGTGCGCACACGTGAAACAGACCGCAAGAGACTTGTTGCACATCTAAAGCAACACTTGCACCCGCTGGTGCCACCAAAGGATTGTCTCCACCACTTTGCGTGTAATCGCCCCAGCAGTAAAGTGTGCCATCGGGCTCGGTGATGGCACAGGTATAATCCTTGCCCCCACAAACTTGAGAAATGCCTGCAACCGCGCCCGGAAAGTTCACCTTTTGGGGCGTCACATAACACCCCACATCATCGAGCGTTTCCGAATCCAAACAATTCGAATCACCCGCGCCGGACGTGCCGAGCTGGCCATTTTCATTTAGGCCCCAACAATAAAGATCGCCATGAGCAACACCAGCATCAGCCATAACCGCGCAACTGTGATACCCACCGGTGGCCACATCAATAACCTGTTTGTTCGCGGGCAAACCGGAAACGGACAAAGGCGTGGCCTGACCACCAGAGGAGGTTGACGGATTCACCCAGTTGCCTGTTTGACCACTGAACGCCATGCCCCAACAATAAACCGCGCCGGTAGATGTCCCGACGCAAGTGTGGGCCACACCGGCATCAATGGCCACAAAATCACCAGAAAAATAGGCATTATTAATGGTGGCGGTGGTGGTGTTTTCTGAAAGCACATCCAAATCAACACCGTCTCCCAACATGCCCCACCATTGTGAGCCGGAGCAAACAATCTCTTGGGTTCCTGATGTGTCTCGAATGTAGCAAAGGTGATTCCCAGACTCTTGGTCGGGCACCCGGCCAATGGCCGCATCCAACACGTTTTGGGCCACCAACTCAGGCGTATGAAGAATGCTGTTTCCATTATAGCGAATCTCGCCGTCCACATTAGAGCCCCAACAGTAAAGGTCGCCTTCTAAGGTAATGGCACAGGTTTTATCTCCGCCTGCGACCAGTTCGTTCACCCCATAGGCAGCACAAAAATAGCCATCGTCACTGTCCTCGGACAGACAGGTTTCACCGTCCGCACAGGGCGATGTGCCATCGATACATTCACCAGTTTCAGGCACACAGGTTTCCTCTCCATTACACGGGTCTTCGTCCGCACACACCACCAAGTCACCGGCATTACAAAGATTGGTTTCCAAGTTACAGGTTTCACCGGTGGTACAAAGGTTGCCATCATCGCAATGACTGTCTTCTGTGCAAGTCACCTCTTGGCACACATAGCCATTGCTGTTGTCGGCAGGTTCACAAATATCGATGGCCGCCGTTGCCAAACATGGATCTGTGCCGGAAAGACAAGCCCCCGTGGTCGCATCACAGGTCTCTTCACCGTTACAGGCGTCTCCGTCCGAACAAGTCACGGGCGTTCCTGCCTCGCAAGTGTTGTCGGCGTTGCAGGTCTCACCCCCATTACAAGGTGCGCCATCATCACAATGCGTATCGACCAGGCAAGCCACGCATTCATTTTGCGCGTCGCAATAAGGCGTATCCCCGTCACAATCTGCATCAGACAAACAGCTCACCTCTTGGCACACATAGCCGGTCTCAGAATCTGTGGGTTCACATATATCGATGGCCGATGTTGCTAAGCACGGATCACTGCCAGAAAGACACGCGCCGGTGTTCGGGTCGCAGGTTTCTTCACCGTTGCACGCATCGCCATCCGAACAAGCAACGGGCGTTCCCGCTTCGCAGGTGCTGTTCGCATTACAAACCTCTTCACCATTACAAAGTGCACCATCGTCGCAATCTGCATCAGACAAACAAGCCACACATTCATTGGCTTCGTTACAATAAGGGGTGTCCCCGCTGCAGTCGTCATGGGTTAAACAAGCCACTTCTTGACAGGCGTAGCCCGTGTCGGAGTCTGTGGGGACGCAAATATCGGTGGCATCAGTGCTGTCGCAAGGGTTTTCTCCGGCCAAGCAAGTACCGGTGTCCGGATCGCACGTTTCTTCGCCGTTACAAACATCACCATCGCTGCAATTAACGGCAGTACCGGCTTCACACGTTTCTTCGTTACAGGTTTCTTCACCATTGCAAGGGTTGCCATCGTCACAATCTGTATTCACCAGACATTCGGGCACCCCCATGCCACCCACACCATCTGCTTCGGTGCAAACATTGTCTTCACATACCTCACTGGCATTACAATCGGCACTCGTGTCGCATCGGCGAAACTGGGCACTGGTGCGAGCGCAAGAGCTCCAAACCAAGGCCAGGGTTCCAATCATCAGCAGTCGCATTAATAATCGTTGATTCATATTCATAGGTGTGTTTCCCGCCTTCTCTCTGATCAGTTTCGGCAACTCCAAGCCATTCGTCGCTAAAAAAACGACACACCCCAAAAAAAACGGACGCGCTCCCCCAGAAAGTCTAATAAATACAATGAACTAAAAAAGATCGGTCAAAGCACAAGTTTACTGCGCAGCGGGCATGGCCGATGGGGCAGCCTGGATTGGGACTTGAGCACCGGGCACTTTTGGCGTTTTCGTTTTCGGGAGGACTTTGGGCTGGACCACACCACCTGATTTGCTCGAAGGTGCTGCTGCGCCTTGTGGGTTTTGCTGTTGTGTTTCAGCCGCGTTTTCTCTGGGAATCACCGAGGTTTTTCCTGGAGCTGGTTTGGCACATCGAAAACCGATGGCCAGTGATCGAAACGTAGGGGGCCGGCGCCAACGGTAAGAGGTGCGCAACTCGCCAGAAGTATGAATGCTGCTCCACGCACCACCTCGAATACCGCGTTGAAAACCTGCATTGGGGCCAACAGGATTTTTTGAAGGGGCTTGCGCGTAAAAGCCTGCCGAGTAACGGTCCCAAACCCATTCGCTTACATTCCCGACCATGTCCATCACACCGTAAGGGCTCTGACCTTCAGGTTTTTTACCCACGTCCCAAGTTTGTTTTTGGGAGCAAGCCTTGTTCCCCACTTTAATCACCGCAAAGTGACAAGAGGGTTCTGCATTGCCCCAAGGATATAACGATCCCTTTTGTCCCCGGGCAGCTTTTTCCCACTGGGCCTCGGTGGGCAAATCTTTACCTGACCATTGGCAGTATTGATCGGCCTCATACCAGGTCACACAGTTGAGAGGATGGTTGTCTCGACCAGCCTGTCCCCAGTTACACATGTCTGACTTTAGATAAGTGGGCACACCCAGGCGGTTCACTGGGCCAGTATATGCTTGCAGTCCATTGGGGACACAAGCGCCCGCTTTCACACACTCACCGTACTCTGCCACCGTCACCTCGGTTTTATCGATATAAAAACCATCCAACTCGATTTGTCGGCCCGGTTGCTCAGAGCGGTACCGGTAGCAGTATGCATCTTTCTGCACGTCGCAGCCGCGATAAAAAGAACCTGACTCCACCCATGCCATCCCAGAGGCCACCTCGGTGAGGGTCACCTCAATTTCAAACTTCTCGCCCTTTTTGACAGTAAATTCTTTTTGTTGTGGTTCAAAGTTTCGTTTGGAAACCTTAAGCACGTGGGCTCCCGCCGTTACCTTTCGGCTCAAAGGGATTCGACCCAAGCGCTGACCATCGATGAACACCTCAGCGTCTGCGGTCCCCTTGACCTCCACCGTGACCTCGCCCAAATCAAGTTTTTCCAACGCATTCTCGCCTTGGCTGTCCATGCGACGTTCGATTTCATAAGCCTGGTTGTCGCGCGCGACAAGCCAAGTGGCCAAACATAAAAAGAGCAGGCCCGTTAGAACGGCCACCAGTGCAGACCGTGTAGAAGGTTCATTGTCTGTTAACAGACTGAGCTCACCCGTGTTTTCGGGAGGGCCAGCCAAGGGCGTATCGCCATCACCCGGAGCGTCGGGGGCCCCCTCAAGTAAAGCAGCCGTTTCTTCTGCTGTGCGCTCCTCGGGCGGGACAGAGTCAGTAAACGCGTCGCCCTCGTAAGAAATTGGCGGGGGCGAAGTATCTGCTTGCCCATCGCTTCCAACTTGGTTGGCCGGCTGCGGAATGGTGGAAACAGGCTTCGGCGCAGCAAACTCAATGGGCGCAGGTGGCGCCATAGAAGCGCCCGACACTTTGGGCAGTTCGGGCAGCTCTGCGGGTATGAGTTCGTCAATGGGAGGCGGCACCAAGGTGGAATTGTCTGCGTCAACATTGGACGCGGAGTCTTCCTCCGTATCTTCTTCCACCACCTCATCGGAAGCACTGTCCGTGGCCGGCGCTTCGGACGCCTCGGACGAATCTGCGTCCATTGGTGTGCTATCGGTTTCTTCGTCGACTTTTTCCTCTGAACCAGTCGACGGGTTGGACTCTTGGAGCGCACCACAAGCATCGCAAAAGATTGCGTTGTCCTCGATCAATGCGCCGCACACATGACAAGATTTCAACAGGAGTCCCTTTCCGCCCGCTGACTTAGGCGTTGCCGCAGAGTCTAATGGGGCTTGGAGCCCACGGCAAGTTTTGCGCCTCGCAATTTAGGCTTATTTTCCAGAGATTTAAATGGTTTTTTCTGGGTAATCCGGTGCCTGAGGTATTTTTTGCCGGTAAACCCGGTTTTTCCAATTTAAAATCGAGCCATGAGGCCGATTCGCGGGGTTAGGGCCAAACCACTCAGGTCCCGCGTCTCACCAAACACCTCGGGCTGAAAAGTCAGCCAAAGCAAAGAGGCCTCTGCGAAAACAAAAGCATACTTGTACCCGCCTCGAATCCCCAAGCCCCCTCCCACATAGGTCAACCAAACATCCTGGAAAAATTGGCTGGGATCATATTCTTGAAGTGATTCTGGCATTTTCGCCATCAAATCTGCCGGCAGTTTTGATTCCGCATCGACATAAGAAACGAGAAACCGGGGGTTGGCGTAAAATTCGAAATACTCATCGTACCGCAGTCCGTAGGACAACTGCATGTCCAAGTCGTGCCTCGTAAAATCGGTCAAGGATACGTAAGACAAGGTTTCATTCACAATTCCCATGTGAACGCCGTGGCCCACATTGAGCGCGGCAGCGTGCTTCCACTGCGCGCCATCCTCGAAAAACTGCATTCGAAGATCGTACTTCAGCACCTGTCCGTCGGTGCGCACCCCAACGTCCCATTTTGGCCAACCGAAATTAGGCAAGCCCGTTCTGTAAGCAAATTCAGCATTGAAACCTGGAAAAAACAGCAGCCACCCCAATCCTGCATCGAGCAAGTTGCGAAACTCTTCTTCAGAAAGTTGCTTTTCGCCCTGGGCCTGTTGCCACAAATCTTCACCCGCAGCATAAGACGTTGTCAGCACCTGTGAATGTCCGGTCCAGCCTCCCGACGCAAAAACTTCATGCTCGCCCTTATTCAGGGCAAAAGGACCGTTTTGCATACTCAGCGACGTTACACAGCCCATGGTGAAGAACAGGCCCATTAAAATGATGAGTCCGCTAAAACGCATTATCAAATTCGTTTTCCATTTCTCTTCTGCGGCGATCCCAGCCGTCGTGAAGCAAAGCCTCGGGCTCAGCACTCGCGGCTTGAGTCAAAAATCGCTGAAGACAGTCCTCAAAATCAAAGTCGGTCATCTCGTGGGGCAAGAGCGAATTGGCGTGCATGTAACCCGCTGCGAAAGACAAAAAGTGTAACAAATGTTCTGCTATTTTCGGCCATGCATCGGGATGGCCGGTGGGTGGCTGTAACCATGAAACGGCCTGAACGGGCGGGCGCGGGCTTTCGAGCATGTGGGTAAGGCCCGAGACCAGGATTTGAGCACGACGCTTGTTCTTTCGTCCGAAAAAATTTCGGCTTCGCATGTGCGAGGCCATGAACAATTCTACGATGGGCAACATGGAAGAAGCATTCGAAACATCGTCTTTAAAGGATATCGCTTCGAGTCGAAACTGTTCGAAACGGTCGAGGTCCCCATCGAGTCCGGCAAAAAAACCTTTGCTGCATTTGGGCCTGTCGGCGAGCAGAAAAGTGTTTACCCGATCGTTCCAAGCGTCGGCGAGAACTTTGTAATCTTTACTTTCTTCGGCCAATGCGTCGAGGCCCAAGTCGTCGATCTCTTCCTCTTCGAATAATGCAAACTCGAGCTCTGCGTCTTCCACTTGGTCCACAGGGGGCGGTAAGAACGCTTCACGCGGGTCTGCACTGTTTAACCGATCGCGGAGGTCGGTCCACAGTTGGGCCAGCATGGAATCTCCTTGCAGCCACTCCACTGTTTCATCCGAAGAGACCATCCATTCGCGGACCACTGGTAACAGCGTTAAAAATTCCAGTTCGTATTCAGAAACTTTACGTTTGGCCAGCTCGAAACAAATCAAGCAAGCCCCAGTTTGGGCCAAAAGTTCGGGCCGTTGCCGAAGCAAATCTAAATACCGGAGCAAACGCTCATTTGCGCAAGGCAAACCAAAGCACAGGATTATTATTTCCTTGGAAGGCAACCGATCTGCAGCCAGGACCCAGGCCGACTCTGGGGTCATGTGTGGTATTTTTGAACTTAGGTTCTCTGGCGGCATGCCCAATCCTTAAGGGTTTCTGGCCAAAATGCGTGCCGCCTACTCGCTTTCAAGCACTTCTAAGGCACGTTCCACTTCCATGTAATCACTCATCCCCACCTCGATAAAGCCATCGGCATCCAAGCTGCGGCCCAACTGCGCTCTCAAATCTTTGATGTTGGCCATGCCGTCCAGTGCCGTGCCCACAGACTTGATCATCATGGGGTCTAGGCCCACACGCGCCACGATCACATCGCTGGGAACTTCAGGTGTGGCCGAAAGAACTTTAAAGGTGTCATCTGCAAACACGCCCATTTTTGCACAGGCCGAAACGCGCTTGGGAATCTGCTCAAAAATATCATCTGTGAACGTCGCGCCCACATCGACGGTGCCATTTGCCACGGCTTCACAGACTGCCAAGTGACCATCTAGGAAGACTTCTTCGCCAAAAAAACCATTGGGGTTGATGCCCGCATCCATGAGCAAGACCCGAGGAAAGACATAGCCAGAAGAGGACAGCTGGGAAACCCAGCCCACACGGGTTCCCTTAAGATCTGCGGGCGACTTGAGTTTTGAATCCTTTTTGGTGAACAACACCGATTTGTAACTGGCGTGTCCCGCACGGGTGGCTTTCCGGATGGGAATTACCTGCGCCTGCCGACGGGCCTTCACATATGCCAAAGGCGGCATCCAGGCCAAATCCAACATTCCAGCCACCAAAGCGTCCACCAAGGAGGAGTAAGACGCGTAAACCTGAATGCTCACGGGCTCGCCCAAGCTTTCGGACATGAGTTGCTCTAAACGGGTCCCGTCTTTTTTCGCGATTTCAAAAGAGATGGTGGCTGTGATGCCCAGCGTGAGTGGGGTTTGCATCACCGGTTTTTTCAAGGGGGCCTTGCTCGCACTTTCGTGTCCGCCACAACCTGTGGCCAAAACCAGTGCTGCCGAAAGAGCCCAAACTGAACGCAACATCCAAACCTCCTGTACAAGAAACCTAAGAGACCACTTTTTGTGCCAAAAATCAAAGGGTTAAGCTAATCACGCCGCTTTTCTTTCAATCGCGTCCAAAAAGCCTTGGCCAATTGACGAACGTCAGAACTGATGTGTTTATTCTCGGAAAGCAAACGGACTTGGTGATCACTGATAAACGGGAGGTAGGTACGGGCCACCCTGGCTTGTGTTTTGGGGTTTTGCAGCAAGGCCAAACGGGGGGTTTCCTTGCGGAAAAAGCGCCGACGCTTGGCCAATTCGGCCAACACCAAACGGTTGATGGTGGGAATGCGCAAATAGCGTGTGATGTCTTCTTTTTTATACAAATGGGGCAGGGTTTCCAGTGCGACTTTGTCATTGCTGTGACTCACGAAGAAGGACAAAAAGTGTCCCTCTCGAGCAATCTTCCGCTGAATGGGCAAGGGGATCTCGCGCATGTTTTCCGGTTCGCGAGTAGGGCGCGACCCCTTGGCCGTAAAAGCCGATAACAAAGTCTGATATCCACCGGTCTGAGGAACCGGGTATTTTAACTGGGACGCCCGTTGGTGCAAGCGGTTGTCCAAAGACAGCAAGGGTTCGAAAACCATGTCTTCATGAAAGCAAGGCACCTGAAAAAACAGCTGTAAAAGTTCAAAAGCCGCCACCAACGAAGACAGATCTTGAACACTTTGAATGTTGGCCCGCACACAGAAGAAAAATACTTTGAGGTACTCAGGTGGTGCTTCATCTTTGACGCGAACAAACAACTTTTTCTTCAATTCTAAAGGCGTGTGTGGGTAGGCGATGGCGTGCCATATTTCACTTCGCTCCAAGTGATCGATGGCCCACTGAGAAACCTCGGACTCCGGATGTAAGGTCAAACAGCGCAACAAAGTGCGACGATACTTGGGGTCGGCCCCCACCTCCACCATCATTTGTACCCTGGAAATAATATTGGTGTCGTCTGAACTCATATTGAACAACGACGACAGCAGGCCAAACCCTTGGGCTTGCGGGACCGTTTCCATATCGGCCAAAAGAGACACGATACGCAAGGGGCTTTCAGCCGGGTAAAGCTCGAGTAAGAGCAAATCGGGTGCTTGCCGCCACAACCCCTCGATCAAACGCTCGAGGGTTTCAGCCTGTGTTGCATCGGGCTTGGCCAAAACCGAAAACAGAAGATCGCGGTGCTCCAACAGCAGTTTTTCAAAGGCTTCTACATTCTCCAGAACATCTGCGGTCATGAGTTTTTGGGCAAGACGTTCCAACACATCTGGGGTGGTGGAGGTTGGCGATTGAAATGGGTTACTGGCGGCGCCCGACATGGAATCCCCTGGGCGCGTCATGGGCGTATGATTGGACGCCATCTCCATTAACTCGGTGCAAATATAATCCAATGACAAGGTAACGCGAGACCACAAGGTGCTCACATAAGCGGCGTATTCCGCGCCCGGTAAAGACTCCGCGGCGATGCCATAAATAAGACGCGATAATTTTTCCACCGACCACGAAATGCGTTGTGATGGCTTTCTTAAACGGGCCATCTCGTGAGGCTGTGCTTCAATTTCGCCTTGATCTAAATCATTCAACACATTTTCCATGGGACGATCCAATCCCAACAATGCATCTCGGCTCCACTTATAAGGCTCTTCTTCGGCGATATCAGAGACCCAAGCGGTAATGGCATTGATAAGGTTTTCCAATGCGCCTTGCAGTTCTTGAACATGGGTCTCAAACAAGACGTAACCTGTGGGGGCCTTGCCTTTTTCCGTAATGGCGTCCCGCAAAGCTTTCACCACCTCTAAGGCATTGTCGGGGCGCATGCTGGGATTGATGGACAAACAGCGCCCAATAAATGCTGAGAGCTGGGCATCGGTGACCGCACCCAATTCCAATAAAGATGGCGGCTCTTCGTTCAACTTGCTGCTCGCCACCTCTTTGTTAGAGCCCTCGAACGGATACCTGTTTGCCAGCATGCGAAACAGTAACACGCCAATGGCATACAAATCTGTTTGGGGTGACAAAGGTTCGCCAACCAACTGCTCTGGCGCCATATAGGGTAAAGTGCCCACCACCAAGTCTGCCCCAGTGAGTGCCCAATCTTCCTGTGAGAACCCGTCTTGCTCCGCGGTGGCCATCCCTAATTCTTCCGGTGTTAAAACCGCAGTGATGTCTTCTGACGCTTCCCCTTCAATGGGCAGAGGTGTGACTTCCAGTTCCGCGTCCAAATAAGACTCGGAAACCATATCAAAGATGTCTCTGACCTCAGGTAAAGAGGCCAAACGGGTTTCAGAATACTCAAGAAACTTTGCAATCCCGAAATCCAATACTTTGACGATTTGGGTGCCATCGCGGAGTCGTTCCAAAAACACATTGGACGGTTTGATGTCTCGGTGAACAATTCCAATTTCATGCAACTCGGCAATGGCTTCGCAAAGGGGTGAAATAACGGAACCCGCTTTTTTGAGATCGTAAGGCTCTTGCGTCTGCATGGAATGGCTGAGTGATTCGCCCTGTAAATATTCAGTGACCAAGTAGGGGACCTGGCTGTGCGCGCGATCGTCCACACCGAAATCCATGACCAAAATTGCATTGGGGTGCTTGAGCTGTCCCAAGACCTGTGCTTCCCGGTGGAATCGTGCCAAAGCCACCCGCAAGGCTTCTTTTTGCGGTTGCATAATTTTGACGGCAACCGTGGAGCCGATTTGCAAATGGGTGGCTCGAAACACCTGACCCATGGCCCCCGCAGCAATGCGTTGCTCCAACAAATACCGATCGCCCAGCACCCTGGGACCATCGAATGGTTGCTGCAGGCTGGCCTGATCATAGCTACAGGCATCGTAGTCATCGTCAAAGCAGGCCCCGCATTGGGTGCAAATTTTCATGTCATTTCCTAAAAAAGCCCTATTTTAAAACATCTTACAGGGCTGTCTCCCTTGCGTGCAATTAGTAGAAGGGTTTTTTTGGGTTCGTAGTTTTAATAAGTTAAATTAAGGGGTTGAAACTGGTGTAGGAGAAACGCTTCGTTGGCCAAGGATCCAGAACTTAAAGATGCGGGTGAAACCCTCGCTCACCAATTGCGGCAAGGCGGCCTGCGAGAAGCGAGTCGTTATGTCATGCAAGCGGTACGCGAAGCGAATATTTCGGCCATGCGAGAAGCAGCACTTCGAAGGCTGGTAGATTTCCCAAAAAAAAATGATGGCGCGGCCTTTAGGCCTCCGGCTTCAAGCAAAGCGGCCCAAGATTATCTAAAAGATGTCGCATCGGAACGGCTCAGTACCTTGGTTGAAGCGCAACAAGACCATGCTGCCCCCGCTCCCATGGATTTCACCGATCCCAATGACACCATTCCCCCCGGCATCAGTACGGAGGCAGTGCTCATTTCCAATGAGTCAGAACCCCTGATTGAACACATTTCTCAACCACCGATGCCCGCTCCCATTCCGATCAATTTTTTGGATGCTGCCGCCCCCGCCAATGAAAACGAGTTCGTCACCCAAGAAGGTGAACCCGAATTGGAGCACGATAGCTCGGATGCGCAATCGCTTCCTCCAGAACTAACTCAAGAAGATGAGCCGCTTGTCAGTGCCACGATTCCAAATCCGCGGTCTGAAGACGACGAATTCATCGAAGAAGAACACCCGCACACCCTCCCCTTTTTCGACGGGGTGGATCGCGTCTTCTTTGGCAGCGATGAATCCATCGCGTACTTTGTTCAGCGCCTTTACCTCCGTAACCTCATGCCCTTTGATTGCGCCAGCCCCCCTGAACAAGGCAAAGAGCTTTCCATCACTCTGATCAATCAAAACAACATGTCCAACATGGTGGATGTGATCGTCGAGCTTACTGAAGCAGGCAAAGGGGTGTTTGTATTTGAAAGTCTCAAAGAAGTGGAAACTGAAGCCCGCACGCTCTGCAGCGATATGGCGTGGTCCCGTACTCAGGTCGCACTGGCCAGAGCACCTCGAGAGATCCGCCCGCCAGAGCTCCGTTCCAAAGAAACCCTCTACTTTTGGCATGTGGATGACTTTAAAAAAATACAAGACGAACTGGCCAGCATGTCCGCGCTCATGCTCACCAGCCAACAAGACTTGCCCATGGCTTTTGAAACCGAAGCCATTTTTCAAATTAGTGGTACTCAATTTAATCCGATTCCTGCACACATTCAACCCATGGGTCGAGGTCAGCTGGTGGCCAACTTCCCCGACCAAGCGGCGTTGGACGCGGCACTAGAAGAAATTAATGAAGCCATCAGCCGGGAAACAATTGTAGAAGACAAAAAAACCGCGGGTCTCTCTTTGGCCGGGACCTTGTGTATCCCCAATTCCGCCGCTGAGCTTTTGGACCAGAATTTTGAAAATCAGCCCACCATTGGAGACCTCAATCAACCCAGTGCCATTATTTTATTGCGGGTCCTCACCGGTGCGGAAGGCATTTGTGAGGTGATCCTTAAGTTGCGTGACGGTCAAACCCGCAACTTTTTTGTACAAGAAGGCATCACCCTCTTCTCCAGGTTCGACGTGGGCCAACTCGCCCAATACTTGAGTGAACCGGGCACCGTTTACGCCATCATCGAGCGACCTAAAATCCCCCCGGCCTTAAGCAAAATTCACATCGTGAAACTGCTGTCAGCGGCCACCCGCCTCCTCTTATCTCATTACGAGGAAGAGGATTTAAACGAGGCCATGACCAGCCGCTTTGACCTCGCCCCCAAACTTACATCACTGGGGGAAAAAAGGGTCCACGTGCTGGGCTTGCCCAAGCTTCTCGAACGACACGTGACATTTAAGTACAATGGCCAAGAAGTGGGCCGAAACCTGCTTTTGGTGGAGGGCGATCGCAAAAGCGGTCTGGAAGCCATGGCTTTACTCGAAATGCATAACTTTTTGGATTGGGAAGCACCAACCCTCAGTCTTAAAGACCGGGTCGAAACCCTGGTGGATCATTTCGAACGCATTGAAGAGGCCAATCCATTTGAAACCTTAGAACTGCACTGGTTTTGTTCGCCCATCGAAATCATTGAAAGTTACCATGAACACCGTCAACTCTTTGGGCCTCAAGGGAAGCGGCGCAACGAAGCCCCCGAATGGGCAGATAAAATTTGGGAAAAGGTTGAAAGCGCGTTTCGGTTTATTGATGATAAGAAAAGCCGTGATTTGTACCGCAAAGAACACCACGACAAAAAATCGAGAAAGGACATGGCGACCCACCTCATTAAACAAGCCCGCATGGACATGTTTCGTGACGAAGACTTTGCAGCCCAACGCAAACTGGATGCAGCCATGGATATCTATCCAAACTCTGCCGCCCAAGCTCTTCTGGATCAATTATCTGGAAAATCCGAGCGAGGGTAAACACGCATGATGGCCCGTCCCTCATTTCTACACATTCAATCACGTGACCCTGAAGCCCCCCTCGTGTTGTTGTGCGAGCATGCCAGCAACGTGGTTCCGCCTCCTTTGCAGACCTCAGCCCAAGACCATCCATGGCTACAAACGCACTGGGCTTGGGACATTGGCGTGGCCACGGTGATCAAAACCGTTGCTGAGCAATTGGGGTGCAGCGCGGTGATGGCCAACTTCTCTCGCTTGGTCTGTGATCCAAACCGTCCGGTCAGCGATGATACCTTTATTCGATACGAATTGGAGGGCCACGCATTGTCCTTCAATCAACATATAAATAGTGACGAAGTTCAAAGAAGGGTCGAAACTTACTATGAGCCCTACCACCAAGCTGTTGAGCGAATGATTCAAACACGACTGAAAATGAATGCTAACTTTTTAGTCTTCTCCATTCATTCCTTCACCCCGAACTACCTCGGCCAGCAAAGGGAAGTAGAAGTGGGCGTACTATACGACGATTACGAAAAAGAGGCCCATCAAATGCGCGACGGCTTCAAGGCCCACGGATTTGATGTACGTCTGAATGAGCCTTGGTCAGGGGTGGATGGTATGATGTTTTCCCCTCATAAGCATGGCACCCAGCACAACCTCGTCAACCTCGAACTCGAAGTGCGACAAGACTTGATTGGTAATGATAACCAAGCCCATGGGTTTGGATTGATTTTGGCAAAAATATTGAAAGACTTATGTCGGTGGCGTTTTGCGAACCAGAGCTAAAGCAGCTTTTCCACACGCACCCCTTTTTCAGGCAACAGATTATTTTCGTGCACGATATTGCTGGGGATTTTAACCACACCCTGCTCACCATCACTGCTGGTGACCACCGCGTGGGCAGCCCGCAATCCCCCCAAATACCACCGCCCGTCGGCCACATAAATCATATCCCCCACATCGGCACTCATCACTGCAAGATCATCAGGGTGCAATGACAGCCCGTTGTCAGGCTGGGGCGGTACCACTTGAACCTGAAGTTTGACAACGCGACCCACTTTTTTGTTCACAGGCACGGCCCCTTTGAAGTCCTGCTCGGCTTGCTTCAAAGAGCTCAATGTTAATCCTTTAATTTCTTCGTCCGACTTTTTGGGCGACGTGATCAGGGTTACCACCACGCCGATGACACCGGAGACCACCAAACCATAAAGTGCCCTCATGTACTTAAAACCGCCCTCGTCGGAAACCCCATGAGCAAAAGGCGTGATGACATCGGGAACAAAAATGGAGAAACCCACCGCAAAACCACCGCCCAGCAACGTCCAAAATGCAGCGTTGGCGGTCATGCGCTTCCAAACAAAGCCCATGATTACACATACCGCCATGGGAGGTGTGATGGTGGCAACAAATGTCGCATGGGCCAAATAAATTGATTTGAACGACATGTACAATGGTACCAATGACAGCCCCACACCCGCGGCCACCACAGAAATCCAGCGCGCCAATTTCAAATATTCTTCATCGGAGCGCCCCGGCCAAGCGAAAGGCTTGAGAATATCGTTCACCACCACAGCCGATGTCGCATTGATAAGGGTGTCAGTTGATGACATCAAAGCGGCCAAAAGAGCCGCCATCACCAAGCCGAACAAACCCGGCTGCACCAGAATTTTGGTGACGACCACGAACACATCTTTGGGGTTTGGGTTGGCGTAAGCTTCGGGAATCATCCCCAGGTTGTGCATGGCCGCCCCGAGCCAACCGGCATTGCCCACAGCCAAAACGGCCAAGGGAAACAAAACCACCAAAGAGGCCACGATGGCTTTCCGTCCCTCATGAACGCTCTTTAAAGCCAAGAAACGCATCAAGATGCCTTGGTTGAAAAAATAAACCGCAATGGAGCCGGCAATCGCGTCCTGCCAGAACACGCCCACAAAATGAAACTTACTGGGTTGGTTGAAGTCTGCGAGCATGAATCGATGGCTTTGGGGCAGTCCATTCCAAAAGTTTTCAATACCCGCCAGCAGTGAACCACCGCCAAGGTAATCAAAGCCCAATATGAAGATGGCCAGACCCGCTGCCAGCAACACCACCCCCTGCAAAAGGTCGGTCATGATCACTGCGGTTTGACCGCCAGAAAAAACATAGATGGCGGTGCCAACCGAAACCAATGCGGCGGCCACAAAGGTATCCAGACCCAACAAGGTGTTGAGCGCCACACCCAGGGTATAAAAATTAATCCCGATATAGCCCACCAAATAAAGTGAGATAAATATCAAGGCCATCAAGCGGGTTTTGCGATCAAAGCGGCGCTCAAAATACTCGGGTACCGATACGATGCGGGCGTAATACATGATGGGCAGCCAGCCAAACATCCAAAGCGGCATGAAAAACCAATCATTCAGATAACTCATGCTTGAGGACAAACCGTAGGTAAAGCCTGCCGCCGAATACTTGATGAACGAGTAAGAACCCACAATGGAAGCGATCATGGAAAAGGCGATGATCCACCAAGCAAACTTACGGCCCGAAAAGAAATAATCGGTGGTGCTTTTGGTATGCCGGGCAAAATACAGCCCGAAACCGTAAATGGCGATGACGTATGCGATGATCAACACCACATCTAGATTGGTCAGCTGAATACCGCCCATTTATGGCGCTCCCGTTCCATAAGGCAAAACCAGCTGGAAATAACCATGCACCACCGCAAAAAGAATGAGGCTGGCGGTGGTCGCATAAAACATGCGACGATCTTGGGACGCCTTTAAATCGATCATTTCCGCCCGTATGCAAAGGTAAGAACCAATGGCGTAAAAAAGTCCCCCAACGAGGTATAAATAGATATAAGACCAAGTATGCATGAGGCCAAGACTTAGCACTGGGTGCTACAAAGCGCAAACCATGCGAGGAGGTTCCCCATGAAACACGTCCTGTTGCCCTTTGGCTTATTGCTTTTCTGTACGCTCATGGCCTGTGCCAAACAAATTCCCGCCAACCAATACCAAACTGACTTTCCACACAACAAAGAAGCCTGGGCCACGTGGCGTGCTTCGGCCGCCAACATCAGCCAAGAAGCCTTTCGCCAAGCCGACCAGGGGTGGGACGCCACCACCAAACCCCCCCAATTATGGGGCTGACTATCAGCGCAAAGAGGGGCAAGCGTTGTGGCACATGAATTGTGCCGTTTGTCACGGACCTCAAGGGCGCACAAACCCCCAAAAATTCACCCCTGCGCCCAGGAAGTTCGGTGGCATGGGATTAAAGATGGGCTTTTTCTTCGGCGGCGATAAGATGCGGGCCGGAATTTTTCAGAAAATAAAAACTGGGCAATCCGCGAAATCTAAAGTCCCATCTCAAATGGCTGGATTTGGTGATCTACTTCACAATGAACAAATTTGGGCGCTTGTGCTGCATTTGGAAAATTTGTAAACTCCATGCTAATTTTAGAGATAATCATGCATGATGGGAACATTTTAATTTTCGGGGGCAAATGATGGCCAGGTGGCGCCTGTATCTTGGACGATCTCTCATCGAAGAATATAATTTCGATAAAGACCTCATTCGCATTGGCAGACAGACAGATGCGGACATCGTCTTAGACCATCAATCTGTGTCTCGAAAACACGCACTCCTGCAACGGGCCGGGGGCATTTGGACCGTCAAAATCGAAGACGGAAAAAACGGCCTCTTTGTCAATGGCCAATTCACCACCGAACGTCCATTGAAAAACGGTGATCGTATTGAAATCGGTCGCCACGTGATCCTCTTCATTCAAACGCCCAACGCCATCTCTCTCGAAGAAGACACCCCTATTGGCGTGAGCCCGCTTTCCGAAGCGGCTTCCGACGCCATCGACCAAGCGTGGGGCGCCCGGCCCAAGTCACTCGACCAAAAAACAGTGAGCATGAGCTTGGACGAACTCAAGCGGCTTCATCAACGCAACCAAACCCTGATGGAGGCACACGTTTCCTGGTTTACAGACCAAGAGAAACAAATTCTCCCACTGCAAAAGCAGGAGGCGTTCATTGGCAAAGGGGATGATTGTGACATCAAAATTTCGGGTGGCCTGCCGGGGGTCAAACGATTCGCCTGCATCTATCGCAAAGGCGAGCAATATTACTTAGAGCCTCTTTCGCGGTTCATTCCCATCAAAGTAAAGGGCCAACTCCTCAAAGAGCCGGCCCGCCTTTTCGACGGTGATAAGTTTCAGATTTTCAACCAAGTTCTGCAATTCCACGAACCCATGTAGAAAACTCTTAACCTGTTGTATTTAAACACTTTTGCCTCTTTTCCACCCCCCACGGCCTTGATTTTAGGCACAGGGTGATTAAGGTATGGGCTCCCAAAGGGCCAAACCATGAATGGAAATACAAAAGACAACGATCCCGTTGTGATACACCTGTCAGAAGAGGCAAAAAAAATGCAAGAAGAGCAAGGCCAAGCCAGCGAGACTGAAACCAATTCCCCAAACGCTTCGCAAGATTTGGGCGACGCCATCCTCAATGATGATGATGGTTTTGGGGCTTTCGCACCAATAGATTCAGAAGAACCCAGTCCCCAAGAGGACGGTGCCGTGGAACTGAGTCCCGAAGACCTTCAACCTCTTGAAGAAGAGCCTTCTGCCCTGCAACAAAAGATCAACCAATTGGAAGAGTACGCCCGCAGGCAAACAGCCGACTTCCAAAATTACCGCAAGCAAGTGCAAAAAGAGACCAGCCAAGCCGTAGAACAGGCCGAAGATAAAGTGTTCTCCGAATGGCTCGAAGTCATGGATAACTTTGAGCGAGCGCTCACCAATATCAATGAAGAAGACTCCCCCTGGATCTCCGGGATGCAAGCCATCTTCAAGCACATGCTCTACACCTTGGAGCGACACGACATCACCCCCATCGAAGCCAAAGACCAACCTTTCGATCCCAACTGGCACGAAGCCATCTCCATGATTCAAGATCCGGAGAAAGAAAACGACATCATTTCCCAAGTGGTGCAAACCGGATACGTTCGCAAGGGTCGATTGCTTCGCGCGGCGCGGGTGGTCGTGGTTAAAAACGAAGACTAACGCCTCAACATGAGTGTCAAATACAAAGACTACTACAAAACGCTTAACGTCGACCGCAAGGCTGACGCAGACACCATTCAAAAAGCTTTTCGTAAACTTGCGCGCAAATACCATCCGGACGTCAACAAAGATCCTGGCGCAGAAGATAAATTTAAAGAGCTCAACGAAGCTTACGAGGTCTTAAAAGACCCGGTCAAACGTGACAAATACGATAACCTCGGCGCCAACTGGCAGTCAGGTGACCCCTTTTCGGGCTTTCGCGGCGGCGGCGGTGGCAACCCCTTTTCGGGCTTCAGCGGAGCCGGTCCTGCGGGTGGATTCGGCGGGGGTGATTTTTCCGACTTTTTCGAAACGCTCTTCGGCGGCGCTGGCTTTGGTGGACAAAGCGATGGCTTTAACCCTTTTGGAAATCAAAACCGCCCCCCGCCGCAAAAAGGTGAAGATCTCGAAGTTGAAATTACCATCAACTTGGCCGACGCGTACCATGGCGCCACCCGTAACTTGAATCTTGCGTCCGGAAGCGGGCAAAAGAAAAGTTACCAAATTAAAATTCCCCCCGGCGCCACCGAAGGCATGAAAATCCGGTTAAGTGGCCAAGGTAAAGTGGGCGTGAATGGGGTGCCCAACGGCGATCTTTTCTTAAAAGTCAAACTTGAAAAACACCCACTCTTCAAAGTGGATGGTAAAAACATTAACACCACTGTCGATGTCGCCCCTTGGGAAGCGGCTCTGGGCGCGAAAATCGAGGTGCCCACCCTAGACGGTATGGTGACCATGACCGTTCCCGCTGGCGCGCAAGGCGGACAAAAAATGAGATTAAAAGGAAAAGGCTTTCCCCATAAAAACACACGGGGAGATCTTTACGTGCATTTGAACCTGGTGGTCCCCAGCCAGCTGAGCGATGCAGAGCGAAAGCTTTTCGAAAAGCTCGCCAAAACGTCTCACTTCAACCCAAGAAACGAATCTCGCTCAGAATAAAGCGGCCGGCCCTGCCCCAAATTAGAATCGGTATTGGGCGACCATTTCTACAATCCGCTCGTATTCGAAGTTGTCCCCTTCTTCATAAGGAGCGGTGAGCTTGTCAGAGTAGACCACCGAGGCCACGCCGATGTTACGCCAAAAGAACCAATGCAGCGCCGCGCGCCATTGGGTTTGGCCCTGGAGGTTCTTTCGAATGTCCGTCTCCAGCTGCTCGGGTGGGTTCTGCATTTCAGTGGGCAGATACTGGCCAAAGTCGGCCGCCAACAACAAATGCTTGGGCCAAATCAGAAAACCCGCTTGGAGGTTATAAGCCATTTGTGTGGACTCAAACTCCAACTCTTGTTTGCCGTAAAATTCGCCCATCAAAATTAAACGATTCCAGCGAAACGAAGAGGCCGCGTTCAAAGCGGGGTAGCGTTCTTGCGCACGCTGATCGTATTTGACCCCCACCTGCAAACCCAATGCGGTTGGGGCTGGTGTGTAGAGGAAGGGTGAATCCCAACGAGAAACATATCCAATAATGTTGATGCCCACCTGGGCGCCGACGGAGTAAGTGTAATTAGTATTGTCATAGGTGAAATAACGCCCACCCACGTTGCCGGCAAAGCGGCCGCTGCCACCGCCAAAAAACACACGATAACGCATGAGACCCGGATTCAAAAATGGCATGGGCCCACCCAGCTCCATGGCGGCACCATTGCCCTGCTCAAAGGCGCTGTACACATAGTAAGGGGGATCTAATAAAAGTTGTTTTGCGGTGGACAACACCAGCGCATTGGAGAGGCCGCCACCGCCACTGTTGATGTTAATGTAGTGTCCGCCACCCACAGGCAACTGGAACATGGCCCAGGTTAAACGCGGCGTCTTCTCCATTCGTGTGGACAAAAGGAAAAACGAATCTTGAATCTGAGGAATCGGCCCTAAAGCCCGAAGCTGTAAACGGGAAAACCGGGTGTCCCAGTTGTTTTCTGCCACCGCATCCACCGGCGCGCCAGAATTATCGATCTCGCCCCGTTGAATGTATTCCTGAGAAATATTCCCCACCACCGAAAAACGAAAATCAGGGCTTCCTTGGCAAATGGTCACATCGGGATCGAAGCGGCACCCGTAATCTGCGCAATCCACCATTCCATCGCCGTCGTTATCAAAACCATCACTGCACAACACATCGTTGCGCTCCCCGTCCTTATCTTTGCCGGAACCAATGAGGTCTTCGATGCCCATGCCCGGTTTGAGATCGGGCAATACCTGCGATACCGTTTTGGTGGTTTCAGGTTTGATTTGCTCCACCTTGGCTTTGCGCATGTCCCAAGAGCCGTAACAAGTGGTGATGCCCGGCGCCTTGCAGTCCATATCTTCACAATCTTTTACGCCATCCCCATCGTTGTCTACCCAGTCACCACAGGTGGCGTCGCTGTTTTCTTCGCCCTGGCCTGGCTGACAATGGGCTTCGGCAAAACAATCCGCATCCGAACAATCGTAAACCGTATCACCATCATTATCGATGCCGTCCTTGCAGTTGGTTTCGCGCTCCATGGCCGAAAGGGGGGTGGCCCATAAGAACACGCCGCACATCAATAATGGCAGTTTGTATTTCCATGAATTCTTATTCATCATCAGGAACTCCTGTTATTCACAAATTCGGTTGTCGGCGCAAACGGTGACCAGTGGGTTCCAGCTGCAATCCCAGTCGTTGCAGTCCGTGAAACCATCCCCATCGTTATCGATGCCATCGTCGCATTTTTGATTGGCCTCTGCGGCGGAGCCCATGGCCGTGATGCTTTCCTGGCATACTTGCGCCACGTTAATGTCCTCACTTTGAGAGCAGCTAAAATCGCCGCAGTCCACATAGCCATTGCCATCATTATCGATGCCATCGCTGCATTTCTCTGCGGTATTCTCCATGTTTTCGGCGCAATGGGCCACGGCGTCTGCATCGCCGTCTCGGTTGCAACTGTAATCATCGCAATCCGTGTATCCATTTTGATCGTTATCAATGCCGTCGGTGCACTTTTCTAAGGAAGATTCTGAAAGACCTTCGCAATAAGCGAGGACGTCGGCATCTTCACTTTGGGAGCAGCTGTAATCGGCACAGTCCACGTAGCCATCGCCATCATTGTCGCAACCATCTTGGCAGTACGCCAGTGTTTCTTCTGGCCCTTCGGCCATATTGGAGCAATCCACATCATCACTCTCTGATTCTTCAGCCGGGCAAGCCCCGATACCGGCGCAGTTGTAATCATTGCAATCGATATCTCCATCACCGTCATTGTCGATTTCGTCAGCACATAAGGCCTCGGTATTTTCAACACAAACCGTTACAAAATCACCCATGCGGCAACCGAAATCTTCACAGTCCACATAACCGTTTTGATCGTTATCAATGCCATCGCTGCACATCTCGTCTGAAAACTCTCTGGAACAACAATTTTCGGGAATCGCCTGACAATTGCGGTCGCCACAATCCATTTGCCCATCGTTGTCGTTATCGATTTGGTCGTTACAAAGCTCGTACGTGTTTTCTTCGGTAACGTAGGGGATCAAGGGCACGTCTTCGCCGCACCACCCCGAGGTGGCCACACAATCTGGGTCCGCGCAGTCCGGCAAACCATCGTGGTCATTGTCCCGCCCATCGTGACAAGCCGCATCGCCGGTCTCATACCCCATGGGGGCAGTGAGCGGTCGTTGAAACTCACAAGCACTGCTGCTCAGCAACAGCGCCACCGTGGCAAAAATGAAAGTGGTTATTTGAGGCATTTTGCTTTATCACCACCGAAACGACGCTTGAAGTCCACATACACCACACATGAGCCATCTGAAGCAGTGGTCATGCCGTCTGATTTGAGCGCCGCGAGCGCCTTTTTCATCACGCCGATATTTCTTTTTTCAATAATGGCGGCCACCGTCTGGGTTTTCAGCCACATGCGAATAATGTGATCCACTTCTTGCGCTGAAGTTCCACCCAAAATGGGCTTGACGTTCACATCACGCAACAAGGTCTTGCGGAGTTGGGCCAAATCGGCGTCTGTAATCTCAATGTTTTGCTCACACACCACTTGGCACTCTGTGTATTTGTTTTTGTGCATCCATTTTTCTGAATGGCCATCGATGGAAGAAACCAACCGGTTGTAAGCATAGGCACGGTTGGATCGCTCATCGATGGAGTGCAACGAAGTCAATACAAATTCAGGAACCCCATGGGCCCACATCCCCGCCCGATTTTCAATGGCGTCTTTCTGGGCCGCAACCAGTCTTGGGTGTCCAGGATCCGTGGTCACGCTCATCACATGCGCCAAGCCTTTACGGATTTGATCTTCCGCCAAATCCAAACAATCGAACAAGACACGACCATAAGTGTCTTTTTCCATTTCAGAAGAGCAATTCCACACCCCACGACGCGCATTGAGGGTGGCCATTTTTGCGATGGCATACAATTCTTTCGCGTGCCATGTGCCCCACTGATGCACCGGCCCGTAACTCTCAAGGGTATTGAACCCCGCCAAGCGTGCTTTGGTTCCCTTTAAAGGCCCTTCCAGTACCCGAAAGGAGTCTCCGTCGTTAAAAAACACTGGCGTGGGAACACCATTGAGAAACACCTGAGAAGCGGGTTCTTTCGCAGCGGCGCTGCCGGCATTCATGAGGAAAAACGTCAGGCAAACGAGAAGGGCTTTGGGCATCATAGGGCCATCCAAAATGAAGAGATAAAGGTTTCAGTTCCGACAGGTTATTGAACGCGACAGAAGTTAACAAGGAGTCCCGCTTCGCAATAATTTCCGCCCGAAACCGGGCAACAATCTGTACAGGCCCCAGGGGTATCGCAAAGTTCTTCACAAACTCCGCTTGCGAAACCGCAAATCAAGCCTTCGGCACAAGTGGCGCCGCTGCCACTGCCACCGCCCAACAAACTGCCACACGCTTCGCCCCAGTTGGCAGTGCCGCCAGTACCAGAGCTCCCGCCGGTGGTCTCCTCACATTGACCGGTGACCGTGTTGCACACTTGGCCGGTGGGACAATCTGCGTTGGAGGTGCAGTTGGTGCTGGCTTCACACGCACCCGTATTGGGATTGCAGACTTGGCCAGCGGGGCAAGTGACGCCACCGTTCAAACAAGTTGGCGCTTCCACACACATCATGGTGTCATCGCAGATTTCGCCTTCAGCACAATCTGATTCTTGCGTCTCAGGGGTGCACTCTCCCAAGGGGATACATTGTCCCTGACTGTTGCAGCCGCACCCGCCCTCACAACCAGGTCGGCCGGTGCAGTCGGCGTTGCTTTCACAGGGTTCGGGGGACTGTTCGATGCATTGGTTGGTGAAACCATTGCAAATGTAGGCTTCGCAGTTTTCGCCTGGGCCCCGACCGCAATCGGCGCTGTTTTGGCACTGGGTGGGTGGGTCTTGGCAAATGCCATCTTGGCAAACGAGCCCTTCTGCACAGTCGCATTTGGACGTGCAGTCGGCGTTGGCCACTTGGCAGCTGCCGTTAACGCAATACTGGCCCGTGGGACAAGTGGCGGAATCGCGGCAACCTGCTTCACAAAAGCCGGTATCAGTGCAGTAAGAATCAGCCGCGCAATCGGTGTCTTCAAGGCATTTGAGCTTACAAACGCTGATACACTCGTAAAGGTCCGGATCGGGACAGTCGCTTACAGTGGCACATGGAATATCGCCGCGATTGTCCGATATCTCATCTGAGGGGATGGGCGTGCCTTGGTCACAGGCTAAAAGTGCCATTAGAAGTGCGCTTAAGGTCATTAATTTCAAAGAGTTAGACTTTTTCTGGAGCATCAATACCGCCTTAAATATCCTAAATTTGACTTCTCACTGGGCTGTCCCCTCTAAATATGCCCCAAATGAGGAGTTTGGATGTAAGAAAATGAGGGGCCGCTGTCAAAGTGGTAAAGCGGGTTTAAATATCGGTAATTAGGCGGATAAAAAGGCCCCCTTGCCCCATGATGCGTGGATCGGCATAGTGATAAAAGCAGATCCGGTGAGATCTGGCCCAACAAAACCGCCTCGGGCGGGTGGAGGCAAGCGTGGCAAACTTGGTGGAACAAAAGAAAAAAGTAGAGCGCAACAAACGGCTTTTATTTATGGGCGTGGGCGGCGCAGGTGTGGCCCTCACAGTGACCGGAAGTGCTTTTTTGGGCCTGGTAGGCGTGGGCGTTGGTGCCTATTTGGGTTACGACTGGTTTAAATACCGCGTTAAAAACGGCATGCGGTTTTGAGCAATCCTTTTGATTTAGATAACCCCATTTTTTGGGCCACCTGCGCGCCAAGCACTGAAAAAGCGCTCAAATTTGAACTGGAAAAACTGGGCGCTCAAATTCTCGATCGCCGGCGCGGTGCATTGAAGTTCACGGGCCCTTTATCGTTGGTGGCCCGCGCCAATGTCTTTTCTCGCATTGCACAAAAGATTCTGTGGCAACTCAAAACCTTTGAAGCGGAATCCACCGAAGCGTTGCAAGAGCAACTCATCACATTTCCCTTTGAAAAAATATTGGATGTGAAAACCACTTTTGCGTGTGCCAGTCATTTATACCAGGCCCCACTCAACCATTCCCACTACGCCGCCTTACTCATCAAAGATTGTATCGCTGACAGATTTACCAACCTGGGAAAGAACCGACCCGATGTTGACGCCAAAACACCGGCCTGTCGCTTCATTCTTTCTTGGTTTGGGAAAGAAGCGATTTTATCCCTAGACACCACCGGCAAACCGCTTTTTAAAAGAGGGTATCGTGCGCCCGGTGCCAAAGCCCCGCTTCACGAAAACTTAGGCGCTGCCCTCCTATCGATTGCTCATGCCGACGTCAGGCGTCCTTTTTGGGACCCCTGTTGTGGAACCGGCACTCTGGGCATCGAGCAGGCCATGCGGTGTTTGGACATCGCGCCAAGTAAAAGCCGGCGTTTTGCTTTCGAACGCTGGAGCAAAGCCCCACGGGTGCTGGCCCGTCTGGTCAAAGAAGCGCGCGAGGAGGCCCTCGATAAAGAACGTAAATCGTTGAAGTCGCCCATCATCATTTCTGATTGGAACGATAACGCAGTGATGATCGCAAAAGAAAGTGTACACAATGCAGGGCTCGAACAGTTTATTGAAGTACGCACCATGGATGCGCGAGACGTGCAATTCACCGGCACCAACTTTCAACTGGTCTCCAACCTCCCTTACGGCGAGCGGCTGGGTGATGTGAAAACCAAAGGCAAACTACAGCTCGATGGACTCTACCGACAACTGGGTGAAAAATGGTCGGCGCTTCCCAAGCCCATGCGCGTGATCATCCTCAGTGGCTTGGCGGGTGCAGGGAAAACCATGAACCTGGGTAACAATAAACGCTGGGACATGCAAAATGGTGGGCTCAACGTACGGTTGTATCGCTGGGATTTATCTTAAACCTTCACGGGCGGCGTCGAAAAACCAAAAACACCATGCCCGCCAACAAAAAACTCAAACTCCCCCAAATGGGGTCGACGGGGTTGGGATGACCGCGCCAGCCGCCTTCTTCTTTGATCCAAGACACCGGTGCCGGCGTGTTCAACTCGGGAGGTGTCTCTTGTACACCAGGCACCCAAAGCTCCCCGTTGGGGTTTCGCTCAACCCGTGATGCATCTTCATAAGATGCCGGATGCGGATACGTTCCTGCGCGTGCATTTGAAATGGGCTCAAAGAAAATTCGCTCACCACTAGGAGATGTGCAAAGCGTTTTTTTGGGGCCCTGAAACAGTTGCGCATCCAAAGTGAAAAGATGTGTTCCGCCAATAAATCGAAACCCTTCTAAAAGGCTTGTTTTGTTCAGGGCAAAAAAATCGGACTCGTACGACTTGCCGTAACGGCCTGTTAAATTCAGATGGCCCGCGGCCATCAATCCGCTTTCCAAATGCTCGTACAGATGGGTGGCGTTCACCCCGAGCATCATGGCCGTATTGCCGGTTAAAGCCAGAGCAGCTGCTGGAACAGGACTGGGAGGCCCCGGATAATCGCCCACAAAAACCAAACGCGCCCCTTCTGGAATTTTAGCCTCCTGCAGACAAGCCCGGGCCTCTTCCATCATGCGTCCCGCATGTTTTTGGGTTCCGTAGGCTTCGGCCATGAAATTAAAATGGCGCCCTTGGACACACATGATCAAAGAGGCCACTGCCACCAGACACAAAAAGGCTTGGGTGAAATTTTTTGGCACCGCGTCGCCCTGAACCAAGACAAAAAACAAAATAAAGAAAGGCGCTGTCAAAACGGCGAGCTTAAAGGTCCAACGAAACCCGTTGAAGGGCCCCAAATTGAGCTGGGCTAAAAACGGAAAACTTTGCGCGCCCAAAATAATAAAGCACAAAAAAGCCAACCCCAAAAAGCCCCAACGCCTTTGTCGAAAGGCTAAGATTGCACACACAAAAACAGCAGGCTGGAAAAACAGCGATGGCCCCTCAACATATTCGTGGGCAAAAAGTTGAATAGAAGACAAACCGCCTAAGCCGCCAAGCAAACCACCCACCAGGGCTGTACTCACAGATTGAGACAACTCCAAAATAATACCGTCGGGCCGAATCGCTACTCCGCCAGACAAATCAGCCAAACTCTTGATGTACAAAAGACCGGGTAATAAGGGCAAACCGCAGCCCACCAACACCGACACCAATCGCATGCGTTGATTGGCAGGGTAAGCCAAAAGAATCCAGCCCAACAGAAACAAGCCTCCCCACGCGAACATTTGCGGGTGACTGGCCATGAAATTGCATAGTAGCATCAAAGTAAAAATAAGTTTTTTGACGTGAGATGCAAAAGGCCGCTCTTTAGCTGCCTCATGGTGGGTTAACAAAATAAGCCCCACCCACCAAACGTGCGCGCAGCCATAGGCCCACCAGACCATGCCCAATAAAAATGAAGCGGGAACAAACAATAAGCATACCGCGAGCAAGATGTTTCGCCGCATATCACCCGGTGCCCAAAGCATCACCAAGACGGCCAGCACCATTTGGTGCAGCAAAACCAGAACCTCCATTTGCCACATGGGCTCGCCCAAAAGAGCACTTACCCCGTAAGCCAACAAATGCAGCGGGTAAAAAACGCCCAACTGTGAACTGGTGAATGGGTCCCAACCAGCACCCAGCTGCCAAACCATTTTGGGGATTTGAAAACCGGCAAAAATTTCGCTTTGCGCCTGCGCGAGAGGGAGAAAATAGGAAAAGTTATCATCTTTGGTGAAAGGGTAAGGCGCCCCGAAATGCCACATCACCTGATGCACGACCAACACCAGGCCCCACAGACCCAAGACACAGAGCAATTTTTGTTGGGATTGCGACACCACCAGACCTCGAAGTTTCCTATATAAAATGGGAGCTTAGATTACCCTTATACCCGCTCAAAGGCTCAGGACGCAATTTTTTCAAAGAGCCTGAACTCGAGATGTCCCCATCGGGAACCACTTGAGCAAGGTCATTTTTTCCGGCATGTCCATCACAACATTATCGGAGGTTCTCCATGACGCAGCATCCTAACCCTATCGAAGCCGCCATTTTAGAACTCGGAGAGCAATTTTATGCCGAAATGAAAGGGGAGATCCCCGGGGTGTTCAATAAAGATTTTTGGCAGGGCAAAATCATGGAATGGGCCATGAAGGACCCTTCTTTTAAAGTAGACATGTTTCGCTTTGTGGATGTGCTTCCAGTCCTTCACACCACCGACCAAATCTCTCAACACGTCCGCGAATATTTACTCAAAAAAGATCGCCCGTTGCCCACCGTTATGAGCACCGCACTAAAAGCAGCCGCGGGCGGGCTGACTGCCGGGATTGCCACCAAAACCATGAAAAAAAACGTCACGGACATGGCCGAGCGGTTTATTGTGGGGCACAACGCCAAAGAAGCCATGCCGGTGTTAAAGAAACTTCATAAGAACGGTATTGCTTTTACGGTAGATCTTTTAGGCGAAGCTACGGTGAGCGAAGAAGAAGCTGTCGTCTACAAAGATCGCTACCTGGATCTTATCGACAACTTGGCGGCAGAAGCCAGTCAGTGGAAAGATGACCCTGTCATCGACACCAATCATCTGGGCGCCATTCCACGCACCAATGTCTCCCTTAAATTGTCCGCGATGGATTCCCAGCTCGACCCCGCAGACATGGCGGGCAGCGTGGCGCGACTTAAAGAACGGGTCACCCCACTCTTTTTGCGTGCCAAAGAAAAGAACGTTTTCATCAACGTGGATATGGAAGATTGGCACGTTCACGATATCACCTATAATCTTTTTGAAGAGGTGCTCAGCCATCCCGAACTCAAAGATTGGCCACACGTGGGCATCGTGGTTCAGGCCTACCTCAAAGAGAGTGAAAAAGATGTGCAGCGACTGCTTTCATTGGCTAAAAACCGGGGCGCGCCCATCACCATTCGCCTGGTGAAAGGGGCCTACTGGGATCAAGAAGTGGTCCACGCCAACCTTCATGGATACCCCATCCCCGTTTTTACCGACAAAGCACGCACCGATGTGAACTACGAAAGATTATCCCGGTTGATGCTGCAAAACATTGATCATTTGTCTCCAGCCTTTGGCAGCCACAACATCCGCTCAGTGGCGCATGCCTTGGCTTGGGCCAAAGAAGAAAAAGCCCCAGAGCGATCTTATGAAATTCAAATGCTCTATGGCATGGCAGAGCCAGAACGAAAGACATTCCGAAAACAAGGGCATCGCGTTCGCGTGTATGCACCGGTCGGGGAGCTGTTGCCCGGCATGGCCTACCTCGTACGCCGTCTTTTGGAAAACACCTCCAATGATGGTTTTTTGAAACTGAGTTATCACGACAATGTGGACACCGATGCCCTTCTGCAATCACCCCAACCGCAAAAAGAAGAGCAACCACTCCTTGAAAAACCAGAGTCCCTCGATGCCCCCTTCTTCAATTGTCCCTATGCGGACTTTACCCAAACCGAACGAAGGAACCTTTTTCAACAAGCCTTAGATCAAACCCGCGCCAGCTTTCCCCACGCCGTTCCAGTAGCCATTGGTGGTGACGTGAAAATGAGAGACGAGACTTTGGCACGCGAATGCCCCAGCGAAACGAGCCTCAAAGTCGCCGATGTCAGCCTGGCCAATGAAACCGACGCCAAAGCCGCGATGGAAAACGCCGTGGCCGTCCAAGACGAATGGCGAAAGGCCCCCCTGCGGCAAAAAGCCGAACTGCTCGAAAAGCTCGCCGATGCCATTCAGCATGACAGAGATACGCTGGCCGCCATCATGACGTATGAAAGCGCGAAAACGTGGCGCGAGGCGGATGCCGACGTGGCCGAGGCCGTAGATTTTTGTCGCTACTACGCTCGCTTGGCCCTTGATGAATTGGGACCACAAAAAATGGGCACTCTCGCCGGCGAAGACAACCGTCTCTTTTACGAGGGCCGTGGCCCATCGGTGGTGATCGCGCCTTGGAATTTTCCCCTCGCCATTTTATGCGGCATGACCACCGCCTCTTTGGTGGCCGGAAATCCCACCATCATGAAACCAGCGGAGCAGAGCTCGGCCATTGCCTACGCCCTTTACCAGCGCATGATTCAAGTGGGCTTTGATCCCAAAGTGGTTCAATTTCTGCCCGGTCGTGGCGAAGTGGTCGGGGCCTATTTGGTCAACCACCCACAAATGGCCCAGATCGCCTTTACCGGGAGTAAAGCCGTGGGTTTGCAAATCCTTCAAGATGCTGCTGTTCGACAAGACGGCCAACCCCAAGTGAAACGGGTCATCTGCGAAATGGGCGGAAAAAATGCCATCATTGTGGACGATGACGCGGATCTTGATGAAGCCGTTTTGGGCGTCGCCAAAAGCGCCTTTGGTTTTGCCGGGCAAAAATGCTCCGCGTGTTCCCGCGTTTTTGTGGTGGGCACCGCCTATGAGTCCTTTAAACATCGGCTCGCCGAAGCCACCGCCAGCTTAAAAATGGGCCCTGCTCATTTGCCAGAGTCCAAGCTAGGCCCAGTGGTGGATGAAGAAGCTTTTACGCGACTGCAACACGTCACCACCTCAGAACACAGTCATGCCACTTTGGTACACCGTGGTGCAGACGTGGCCGGTGGCCATTATATTCCTCCCACCATTTTTGAGGTAAACGACGCAAAGCATCCGCTCATGCAAAATGAATTTTTCGGGCCCGTGGTGGCCCTCATGAAGGCGAACTCCTTTGACGAAGCCATCACCCACGCCAACAGTACCGAATACGCGTTAACGGGTGCCGTTTACAGTCGCAGTCCCGACAACCTGGATAAAGCCCGACGCAATTTCCGGGTAGGTAATCTCTATCTTAACCAAGGCAGCACCGGTGCCATTGTGGCCCGGCAAGCATTTGGTGGCTTTGGCATGAGTGGCACCGGCACGAAGGCCGGCGGTCCAGGCTATCTCAGGTTATTTGCTGACGCACGAAGCATCACCGAAAATACCATGCGCCGCGGCTTCACACCCGATTTAGAAAATTAAAAAAGGACGGGCCGAGGCCCATCCTTTATTTTTGCTTCGATGCGGATGGGAGCTTTACTCACCATCGTCGCTGGAAGCACAAGCCGCTTCAGGCGTTCCTTCGGCCACAAAGCTTCCGTCGATGTCCGCATCAAAACGCGGGTTCACGCGATAAACATTGTAGCTGTAATTCACGATGCCCTGAATGAAGCCAAACACCTGACCGGATTCACGAGAATCTTCGCATTTGTTTACAGTGTTTTCACAAGTTCGGTCGGTGCTGTCGAAGGCCACATTGAGCCAATATCCCGAATAGTTGTGATCGAAAAGACCGCCGATTTCGACCCCGCCGGTCACTTCGAAATACCCAAAGTCATGCATGTGATCGTTGTAGGGATAAGGCACGCACTCCTCCGTGGTTTCCACGTTGAGCAGTTTGACGAACACCCCTTCGTAACTTTCAACGCTGGTACTGGCCGTCACCGCGTCTCGACTCACACCACCAGAATCTGCAGCCTCAACTGCAGGCCGGCCCCCACGCAAAACTGAGGGGTGGTTGGCATCGGTTTCAGCATTGCCGCCGAAGAATTGGGCAGGCAATGGCATGGTCACATCGGCCATGGTGTCGGTGGTGCCCAATTTCTCGAGAACAGTCACGGTACGCAACTGCGCCATATCCCAAGTCTCACTGGAAACACCGGATAAATTCACCACATCACCAGGTCGAGGAAAGCCTTCGTAATCAACGGAATAAGGCTTGGCAAAAGTGCCATCGCTTTGCCCGCCAAAGGTGTAACTGTTGGTGGCCACATAACTGGCGCCTGGCGCCATGGCCACTTGAATTCCTGAAAAGGCCAACAGCTCACCATTGTCGTTCACGGCCGTAGGGTCGGCCACAAAGAAGCCAAAGAGATAAGGAGCGCCAGAGTCGTCGTCCTCATCTAAAACCCAGGCCTCAGACACCACCACCATGTTGCTCAAAGCCACCGGCGCGCAGTCACCATTGTAGGGGCAGGTTTCCACATAACCCTCTGCCGCTGGGTCTCGGAGCTGAGGGATGGTTTTTGGCATGGCCGTCCCGGTGCTCTCCACGTCATCCGCGGTACGTGGGTTCAAACGAAAGCCGTATCCGTTTTCAAAGGGGCTGTAAGAAATCACCCCGGTGATGTTGGCCAACGGCTCTTCATTATAAGCGCTGTGGTGATAAATGGAATCATCCACGATCACCCCATTGGACAATTCAAACTGTCCGTATTCGAGGGTTTGTGTCACTGTGAGATCACTCATGGTCACCAACACACCTTCGTAGGCTTCGCCAGTCAATTCGTTGGTCAAGACGGTGCCATCGCTCAGGGGCATGGCCTGCAGGTTGGCGGTGGCCCCGGTGCGGGTCAAAGAAGTTAAACTGTAACGGGTTTCAGAGCCGGGCGCCCCAAAAGAGAACTCATCGGCCATGCCTTCCAGGTCCACCACATCGCCCACACTGACTTCGTAACCGTCGGGCTCTTCGTAGGTGGCCAAAACTGCGCCCCAAGTGGCCACCGGGTCATCAGAAACAAAAACCCCCATGCGGGTGCTTTCGGAATTGCCAATTTTGAAACTGGGAGAGGTGACCACCACCCCATTAATCGCCACGGTGGTGCCGGTAGCAATGTGATTGGGCGACTCACTGTTTTGCAAGTGACACAAGGAGAATCCCCCATCGGTGCCCATGGGGCAAACGGTGTCTTCGACGATATCTGCGGGATCTGCGGGGGGAGCATCACCACCTCCACCTTCACCGGAAGGGGCAATGGGGCAAGCCAAAATCAAAAATAGTGTGCTTAAGGGGGCAATGACGCGTTTCATGAAATCTCCTTGAAAAAATCCTTGGGGGGTTTGTAGCCCATGAAAACTTTTGGTCAATCCAGCTTGGCAGGATTTTAGGCCTCCCAAAGCATCTCACGCAGCATAACGCCCTTATTTTAAAGCGCTCCTTATTTCGCCTAGCAACATTTGCCATTCAGGTCCGATGCTCAAAATGGATGCGGCGAAGGTCGTCGGATGACTCACTCTTCAACCCTTATTGAAACGCTCACACCCCCCATACAGGAACTGGCCAATGCCTTTTGGCCACCAGCCTGTTTGTCGTGCGATGCCTTGGGGCAAAGCCCCTTTTGCCTGCCCTGTGAAAATGCATTGTTACATGCGGAATCCTCGCCGCAGCAAAACACCCATCACCATTTGGGCAGTTTATGGTTGTATGGCGGCCCGCTCTCTTTGGCCTTCGCTAAAACCAAATTTTCCAAGCAGCCCCACCAAATGAAAAAGCTGTTGTCCTGGCTGGTTCAACAGGGGGTTTTGGAAAAACACCGGGACTTGTTTCAGCAACACCCTTGGGATGCAATTAGCTGGGTACCTGCCCACCCTTATCGGCGTCTGCAACGGGGCTTTAACGCTGCCCAGTTGCTGGCCATCATCTTGGGAAAACGCATGCGGTTGCCCTTGTTCTCCAGTCTCAAATGTGTCCGAAACGATGCGCCTTTTTCTTTGGGCAGCTCTAAAGCGGTCCGCCAAAAGAACATTCAAGGGCGTTACCTCGCGCATAACAAGGCGCGCAAAAGGAAAATACTTTTGGTGGATGATATCTGCACCACGGGCGCAACCCTAGGCGAAGCATCAAAGCAACTCG